>VFQQ010000567.1_pt1 | contig 69553 bp, 51 predicted proteins | sample 3512341 | NCBI WGS metagenome assembly VFQQ01 (sample SAMN10412373, study PRJNA504923) | tailings metagenome | isolation source: Relicate 2 Philex TSF1 revegetated site | place: Philippines: Tuba, Benguet | collected 2017-08-29
GGGGCTATTGCGGCATTCTCTCGCTCGGCCACGGCGCTTTCTTCGCGCTCGGCGGTTACGCGATGGGCATGTATCTCATGCGCCAGATCGGCGACCGCGGCGTCTACGGCAACCCGCTGCTGCCCGATTTCATGGTCTTCCTCAACTGGAAGGAACTGCCCTGGTTCTGGTTCGGCTTCGACCAGTTCTGGTTCGCTGCATTGATGGTGATGCTGGTCCCCGGCCTGCTCGCCTTCATCTTCGGATGGTTCGCCTTCCGCTCGCGCGTCACCGGCGTCTATCTTTCGATCATCACACAGGCGATGACCTATGCGCTGCTGCTCGCCTTCTTCCGCAACGACATGGGCTTCGGCGGCAATAACGGCCTGACCGATTTCAAGGATATTCTTGGCTTCAATGTCCAGGCCAACACGACACGCTCGGCGCTGTTTGCTGCAAGCGCCATCGCGCTGGCGCTTGGCGTCTTCATCACATGGCGCATCATCGGCTCCAAATACGGCAAGCTGCTGATGGCTGTGCGCGACGCCGAAAGCCGCACGCGTTTCCTCGGCTGGCGGGCCGAGAACGTGAAGCTCTTTGCCTTCACCGTTTCCGCCGTGATGGCAGGCGTTGCCGGCGCGCTCTATGTGCCGCAGGTCGGCATCATCAATCCAGGCGAATTCGATCCGGCAAACTCCATCGAGGTCGTCGTCTGGACAGCCGTTGGCGGGCGCGGCACGCTTGTCGGCCCGATCATCGGCGCGCTGCTGGTCAATGGTGGCAAAAGCTGGTTCACCGGCGCGTTCCCCGAATTCTGGCTGTTCGCACTCGGCGGCCTTTTTGTTTTCGTGACGCTGTTCTTGCCGAAAGGCATCGTCGGCATGTGGGACCAGTGGCGCGCGTCCCGTCGCGAGCACCGTGCCGCTTCCGCACCGGAGCGAGGCATTCCGCCGATCGTCGAGGTCACCATGCCCGTAAAAGCGAAACCACTGGCCAAATCCAGCCCGACGCCGCTCGACGGCGCCGAACCGCAACCGGCGGAGTAGTGGCCATGTCGAAGAGCAATACCATTCTCTATCTCGACGGCGTCTCGGTTTCCTTCGACGGTTTCCGCGCCATCAACAATCTGTCGCTGGTGCTCGACAAGGGCGAGATGCGCGCCATCATCGGCCCGAATGGCGCCGGCAAGACGACGATGATGGATATCGTCACCGGCAAGACGCGACCGGATTCAGGCGAGGTCTTCTTTGACGGTCAGATCGACCTGACGCGCCACGACGAGGCCGAAATCGCGATGATGGGCATCGGCCGGAAATTCCAGAAGCCGACTGTCTTCGAGAGCCATTCGGTGGAAGACAATCTGGTGCTCTCCTTGAAAGGGCCGCGCTCAATCTTCCCTGCCCTGTTCCATCGCCGTTCCGCCGAGGAATCGCGGCGGATTGACGAAATCCTCGCAACCATCAGGCTCGAGGCAAAGCGCCATGACCTCGCAGCCAATCTTTCGCACGGCCAGAAGCAGTGGCTCGAGATCGGCATGCTTCTGGCTCAGGACCCGAAGCTGCTGCTGGTCGACGAGCCCGTCGCCGGCATGACCGACGCCGAAACCGAAGAGACCGCGCGCCTGCTAAAGGACATCGCCCGCGAGCATTCGGTGATTGTGGTCGAGCACGACATGCATTTCGTGCGCGAACTCGGCGTCAAGGTCACCTGCCTGCACGAGGGCTCGGTACTTTCCGAAGGCTCACTCGACTTCGTCAGCGCCGACGAGCGCGTGGTCGAAGTCTATCTCGGGAGATGAACATGTATTGGCGCGTTCCGTTGGATCGATTTTTAATCACAAGTACGGCGGATCTGGTTAAACACCTTACCCTTCCCTGGGTAGGGATCGTCGAACCGGAGGTTCCGAGTGGGCTGAAGAGTCTCACTTCCAACGACTGTGGTGACCTCCTCCATCAAGGCGGAGGAAAGGAACCACTCATGCTGACAGTCAACGATGCCGTACTTCACTACGGCGCCGCGGAGGCCCTGCGCGGCGTGTCGATGACGGCGGGCGCGGGCAAGATCACCTGCGTGCTTGGCCGCAACGGCGTCGGCAAGACCAGTCTGATGCGCGCCATCGTCGGCCATCACAAATTGACCAGCGGCGCGATCGGCTTCGAAGGTGACTCGATCGACGGACGCGCACCTTACGATCGTGCCCGCTCCGGTATCGCCTTCGTACCGCAGGGACGCGAAATTTTCCCGCTACTGACGGTTCAGGAAAACCTCGAATCCGGCTTCGCGCCGCTCAAGCGCGCGGAACGGGAAATTCCCGGACATGTGTTCGAGTTGTTTCCGGTGCTGAAGCAGATGCTCGGCCGGCGCGGCGGCGACCTCTCCGGTGGTCAGCAGCAGCAACTCGCCATCGGCCGCGCGCTGGTGATGCGACCGAAACTGCTTGTGCTCGATGAGCCGACCGAAGGCATCCAGCCGTCGATCATCAAGGATATCGGCCGCGCCATTCGCTATCTGCGCGACCAGGCCGGCATCGCCATTCTTCTGGTCGAGCAATATCTAGACTTCTGCCGGGAGCTTGCCGACGAGGTCAACATCATGGATCGCGGGCGTATTGTTCACACCGGTCCGGCGGAGGACCTCGATAAAGCCGAGGTGCGAAAGTATCTAACTGTGTGACGGCGTCTTCTAGCGTCTGCTCTTCCACATCAGAAGCATGAAATAAGGCCCGCCGATAAAGGCTGCGAGAAGCCCGGCGGGAACCTGCCACGGGAAGATCAGCATTCGGCCCGCCCAATCGGCAGCAACGAGGATCAGTCCGCCCAGGACCGCCGCAGCGAAAAGCTGGGGCAAGGCGCGCCGGAAACCCAGAACGCGCGCAAGGTGCGGCGCCATAAGTCCAACGAAACTGAGCGGTCCGATAACCAGTGTCGCAACCGCCGTAGGGATCGCCGTCAGCACGAGAAGGATTGCACGCGTACGCCCCAATCCTATTCCCAGCGCGCGAGCATTGGTTTCTCCCAGCGGCAGGATTTCCAACCAACGTGCTGTCAGCGGCGCCGTAGCCAGGACAAATGCGGCAGCGATTGCGGCTGTCACCGCATCCGCCGACGTCGCACGGTAGGTCGAGCCTGAAAGCCACGCCAGCAGGAAATCCATTCGCGGATCGCCACTGGCAAGAAACAGCGCAGCAAAGGCAGATGCCATGGTTGCAACCGTAACGCCTGCCAGAAGAAGCCGCTCCGGCGACATTGCGGTGCGCCTGCCAACCAGCACGACAACGAGCAGTGCCGCCAGCGCGCCTGCGAAGGCCGCGCCGGTCGTCGCCGCGCGATCGAAGCCGCTGCTGAACAGGAAAAGCATCAGCACCCCGAACGAGGCACCGCCGGAAATGCCAAGCACTTCGGGCGCTGCCATCGGGTTTCCGGTCATGCGCTGCATAAGCGTGCCGGCGACCGCGAGCATGACGCCGGCAGACAGCGCCACCACGACACGAGGAACGCGCAAGGCCAGCAGTTCGCTCGTATAGGCCCAATGCCAGCCGCCAGCACCTCGCCCAAGGCTGATGGCTGCTATCACCGCAAAAATCAGAAGCAGCGCCCCAACTACAATCAGCGATGGGCTGGCCGGCTTTGCGAGCGAGCTTGCAGTGTCCTCGCTGACGGCGGGTGACGATCTCATGCGCGGCAGCAGCAAAAGCAGCAATGGCGCCATGACGAGGACTGTTGCCGTACCGGCCGGCACTTCTACGGCGAAAGGAAGAAACTGCACCAGCCGATCCGTAAACCACAGCAAAGCAGCACCTATCAACGGCGACCAGAACATGCGTTGGGCAAGTGTGCGGGCTCCAGCCGAACGCGCCAATGCAGGAGCTGCCAGTGCAACGAACCCGACGACGCCGACGGCGGCGACGACCATAGTGCTGATGCCGACCGCAACGCCCATTCCGGCAAGCCGCGTCACTGAGGGCCTGGCACCAAGCGCTGCGGCGCCATCGTCGTTGAGATCGAGCAGGCGCAGTGGCCGCAGCAGGAAAGCGGACGCGATGGCAGCAAGGATCAGCCAGGGCACCAATGAACCAATCGCCGCGTCCCCGTTCTGGACGAGTGACCCGCTTTGCCAGATGAACAGCTCTTCGGTGTATTCGCGGTTGAGCGCTATCAAGAGGGCGCTGGCTGAACCACAGGTGAGGCTGACGACAAGGCCGGCGACAATGATCGAGACCGGCGAGAAGTTGCGCCCTCGGGCGAGAGCAAAAACAACCAAGGTGGCAAGAGCACCGCCGGCGAGCGCCACGCCCTCCCGCCCGGATTCCAGCAGCCACGGCGCGTAGAGCGTTGCGGCTGCCAGAGCGAGACTTGCGCCGGCGTTCGTGCCTATCGTCGTCGGCTCGGCCAGCGGGTTCCTGAGAACGTGTTGCATCAGCGTTCCGGCAAGGCCGAGTGCCGCACCAGCCAGAACGCTCACGACCGCACGCGGCATGAAGGCGTAACGATAGAGCAGTTGACGTGGATCGGTCACGTCAGTGGTGACAAGCGCCCGCCACCACAATTCCGGCGGCAGAAGCTGCGAAAGGCTGTACAGCGTCAGCATCAATGCAGCAGCTGCAGGAACCGTAGCAAGCAGCAAAAGATTCCGATGACCGTGGCGCGAACCGGTCGAGGCCCTGGCGGGAGACTGCATTACGTGCTCGCCAGAAACCCGGCGAAACGCGCGGCCGCGGCAAGGCCGCCAAACGGCCACACCGGCGGGATGGTCGTCACCCTGCCATTGCGCACGCAAGGCAGATTGGCCCAGAGCGAGCTCTGGTCGATCCTGATCTTGATATGCGGCGGGATCGGGTCAAGGGAGATCAGGCGCGCATCGCCGATCGCCACAAGTTCCTCGATGCCGACCGTCGAAAATCCCCAACTGTTCGTCTTGCCTCGCCAGGCATTCTGTATTCCCAATTGGTCGAGAACATCCTGAAGCAGACTTCCCGAGCCATATACACGCACATGGCGATCGTCGAACATGCTGACGACGCAGAGCGGGCTTTGCACCTGCCGTGCCAGTTTCGTCTTCGCCTCTTCAAGTGCTGCATCAACACGCTCGACCAGATGTTGAGCTTCATCGGCCAAACCAAGGGTATTGCCCAGCCTCAGCGTTTCCTGTCTGGCATGGCGGAAAGGCGGTGTCGTGCCGGTGTAAAAGGGAACGGTGAAGGTCGGCGCGAAACGCCTGAAGATGCTTTCGTCCAGCCCATAGCCATAAGCCCCGCAGATCAGGTCGGGCTGCAACATCATCAACAGTTCGAGATTTGGTTCGCCGCGCGAACCGAGGTCTATGGTGCCAACAGGAAGGGCAGGACCGGCAACCCAGTCCTGGTAGCCTCTGGTGTCGCAAACGGCGATCGGTGCGGCACCAAGCGAAAGCAACATTTCCGCCGACGTCCATTCCAGGCAGATGACACGAAGCGGGTGTGCCGCCCGCGCACGAAAGGGCATACCCGCCAGTGCCGCGGCCATGCCGACCACAACCGCGCGGCGGCTTGGCCAATGCGCGCTTGAGGCTAGGTTCGCGGCGAAAGACATTACCAACGATAGGTCATCGTACCGGTGACCTTACGACCCTCGCCATAGAAGCAGCCGAAGCTTTCGGAGAAACAGGAAGCGACATATTTCTTGTCGAACAGGTTGCTGGCGTTCAGCTGAAGACGGACCGAATTCCAGTCGTAGCGCACCGCCGCATCGACAAGCGTTGCACCGGGAACCTTGAAAGTGTTGGCGTCGTCGCCCCAGCTGGAGCCGACATAGCGAATGCCTGCGCCCAGACCCAAGCCCTCCAGCCTGCCGCTGGTGAAGGAATAGTTGGCCCACAGAGACGCGCTGTGGTTCGGCACGCCAAAGGGCGTGTTGCCCTCGTCGCTGGTGCCATCTTCGTTGATGCTGGTCGGGCTGGTGATCTTGGTGTCCAGATAGGTGTAGGCCGCCCTTATGTCCCAGCCGGCATCAAGGCTCGCAACGCCCTCGAGCTCGATGCCGCGCGAACGAATCTCGCCGGTTTGGAACACGTCGTCTGGTCGCCCCTCGCCGCCATAACGCGCGACATTCTGCCGGGTCAGGTTGAAGGCCGAGACCGTGACGAAGGAATTCCAGCCGACAGGCTGGTACTTCAGGCCGATCTCGTATTGCTGGCCGGTTTCCGGAACGAAAAGCTTGCCGTTGCTGTCCTCGCCGGCAAGGGGCTGAAAGGACTCGGAATAGCTGATGTAAGGCGCCAGGCCATTGTCGGCGACGTAGCCGAAGCCGGCGCGGCCGGTGAAGGCGTTGTCTTTCTGCCGGGGAATATAGTCGCCGGCCAGATTGTCATAGACTTTCGAATCCGCCCAATCGTAGCGGCCGCCGAGCGTCAGGCGCCATTTGTCGAGCTTGATCTGGTCCTGCGCATAGAGGCCCACCTGTGTCTGGGTCGTGTCGGTGTCGGTGTACATCGACAGCGGGCCGATCTCATGGCCGTAGACAGGATTGAAGATGTTGAAATCGTCATCAAGCACCTCCGCTTCGGAGGCGTAATCGCGGTAGTTGTAGCGCTTGTAGTCGAGGCCGACGAGCAATGTGTGGCCAAGCTTGCCCGTATCGAAATCCGCCTGCGCCTGATTGTCGATGGTAAAGCCGCTGAGCTTGGTGCCGCCCGCATCGGCATAGCGATAGTAGGAGCCGTCGTCGTCGAGCAGACCGCCGCCGAAAACGCCTTCCTCATAGTGCTTCAGATAGACGTAGCGGGCGTTCTGCCGAACCTGCCAGGTGTCGTTGAAGCGGTGCTCGAAAATATAGCCGAGCGAAGCCTGATCGTTATTGTATGTGTCAAAGCCGGGCTCGCCGACGAACATGCTGTTGGGAAGGCGCTTTCCGTCCTTGCCGGGAAACACCGTTCCATAGGCAGGCAGATACTGCATCGCCCATCCTGAGCGGTCGCGCTGGTAGTTGGCGAGGACCGTCAGGCTCGTCTCGGCATCCGGCTGCCATGTCAAAGCCGGTGCGATGAAAATACGGTCGTCCTTGACGAAATCCGTCTGCGTGTCGCCGGTGTGCATTGCGCCGGTCAGGCGGTAAAGCAGCGTCTTGTCGTCGTTCAGGGGACCGCTGAAATCGAACTTGCCTTCGAAGCGATCGAAGCTGCCGCCGCCGATCTCGACCTCGTTGATCTTCTCCTCGGTCGGGCGCTTGCTGACATAGTTTATGATGCCGCCAGGGCCTGCCTGCCCATAGAGCACCGACGCCGGACCGCGCATGATTTCGTAGCGCTCGGCACCATAGGAATCGAGCGCCGTGAAGAGGGTGAAATTGCTTTCCTTGAGCTGCAACCCATCGCGGTAGAACACGCCATTGGCATTGGAAATACCGCGCAGCTGCAGGCCCAGGCCGCGATTGTCGGTGCCGTAGAGATCTCCGGTCGCGCCCGGCGTGTAGCGCAGCGCGCTGTTGAGGCTGTCGACCGACTGCGCCTCCATCTGATCCCTGGTGATGACCGATATCGACTGCGGCGTCTCGAGCAACGGCGTGTCGGTCTTGGTCGCGGTCGCGCCGCGGCTGGCGACATAACCCTTGACCGGACCCCAGGCGGTTTCGATACGGCTCTCGATGGTGACCGTGTCGAGCTGGATAGCACCGTCCTCGACGGCGCCGGTCTGTATCATATCCTGGCCGACCAGCGTCGCCGTGTTCGGCCCGGTCAGGCGAACGGATATTCCGGTGCCTGCCAGCAGCGCCTGAAGCGCCTGGGCCGGCGGCATCGTTCCTGCCACCGCATGCGATTTTACGCCGTCGGCAATGCGCGAGGAGTATCCAACCTGCCAGCCCGTGGTGCGAATGAATGCCGCAATCGCATCCGGCAGCGGTTGGGCAGCGATGGATATGCTTACCGCTCCGTTCTGAACGGCCGCGGCCTGCGCAAAAGCCGCCTGCGGAATGCAAACGCCTCCCAACACAGTCGATGCAAGCAGAACTGCAAGAGTTCCGCCAAATATACCCGTCGTCCTGCCCGCACCGTGCCCACACCCTGTCCACATATCGTTACGCCCCTTGAACACCCCAAGCCAAAGTCGTCAGCAACATGCGAACGCCGGCACCTATGGAGTGAGACGAACGAGTGTGGTCGATCTCACAAAGAAAGTTGAGAATTCAACGAAGGAAAATGATTCCGCCCGGCAACCGTGTGAATTTAGCGCCCGTTGCCTCGGCAAGAGAACGAACGACCAGTTCCGGATCGTCCAACCGATAGTCTCCGCTGACGGCAATCCTTTTCAGCCGATCATTCGTGACGATGATGCGGCCACCGTAATAGCGTCGCAGATCGTCGAGCACGCGGCCGAAAGGACGATCGACGAAGCTTATGCGGCCATCGAGCCAGGCGAATCCGCGCTCGGTTTCTCCCTCGGCCATGGGCGACAGGGAGGTTTTCGTGATGACCGCCCCATGCCCGGCAGCAAGCAGTGCCCGGTTCCGGCTGACTTCGAGCGGGCCGGCATCGACAAGCCCTTCCCTGACAAGGACCGTATCCTCTGTTTCGTCCGTTCGGACCAAAAAGGCCGTGCCCTTGACCTCGGCATCGCCGAAATGGCCGGACACGCGAAACGGATGCTGCGGGTCGTGCACGACTTGGAAGAAGGCTTCGCCGGCCAGAAGCGTCACCTCGCGCCGGCCATCCGCAAAGTCGAGGCTGACCGACGAGGCGGTGTTGAGCGTCATGACCGATCCGTCCGGCAGCGTGATTTTCTGGCTTTCGCCGGCAGCCGTCATGTAATCGGCGCGCATCGAGAGCATGAAATCTGGAAATCGCGCGATGGCCACCGCGAGGATGACCGCCGCTGCGGCGACAGCCAGCCGGATCGACCACCGGGAGGTTGCAGCCCGGCGCGGCGTCGATCCCGTTGCCGGTGCCGCGACCGCGGATGCCTCCGCAGAAGCCTTCAACGCCGCGCCGAGTTCCGGCGAGTTCCACAGGCCTGCCACGCGCTTGTAGGCATCGGCGCGGCGTCGATCGCTTTCCCGCCACGCCTGGAACCGCGCGGCCGTGTCGCTGTCTCCGGCTGAGGCCTGCAGTCTCGCAAACCAGTCCAGCGCCTCCTCGGTGAAGGCGTCGCGTCCGGTCGTTGGCTCTTGCGGTCTGGAACCGTTGTCGTCTTGCACTCGGCCCATCCGCCGTCTGTCATCCGCCATCCCGAAACCTTAGACGTTTCGCGCTGGCCGTTCTCACAATCTGTGAATCTATCTCAGGCGCAATGCCGCTTTTCGCTGCAAAATTCAATCGCGGTCGTGGCGTGTCACGGCATCGAGGCAATGTGCCATAGCCAGTTTCATATCGTTGTAGACGGTGTTTTGCGACACGCCGAGATGCGCGGCGATCCTCGGATATGACCAGCCCTCGAGCCGGCTCAGGATCATCACTTTCCGTGCTCGTTCCGGCAAGCTGGCCAACGCTTTCTCAAGCGTCCTGAAGCGCTCCCGGTCAATGATCTCGGCCTCGGGAGAAGCGCTTTGCGCGGGAATTTCCCGAACCGCCCTGTCGTTCGGCATGTGGAGTTCGACGCGGGCCTTCGACTGCTCGGAGCGCTTGTGATCGAGGGCGAGGTTGCGGGCCGTCTGGTAGAGAAACGCCTGGATATGCTCGATGTGACGCTCTCCCAGCGCCTTCGCCACCTTGAGATAGCTCTCCTGCGCCAGATCCTCGGCGATCTGCCGGCTGCCGACGATCCGCATCACCGACCATACCAGCGAGCGCCGCTGAGCGACGTAGATGTCGTTCAGCGACTGGGACATGCGCGGCCCGTCAAGGCAACGGCGACACCTTCGCCGCTGCTCTTCGACGCTTTCGTTTTGCGGGCGAGATATGATCCCACGGCCCGACTTTCCTTCCCGGTACGGGCCGAGGTATCCCCCGGCCCTGCGGTTGCCAGAACTTCGCGCTAGTGCTCACATGTCGCGCGAAGACTGTTTTTCATCAGCCTACCAACGGTATTTCAACGAAGCGGTGATGTTGCGGCCCTGGCCGAGGTAGCAGTAGCCGCTGTTGCAAACCGTTGCGCGGTCATCGGCAATGTTGCGAACAGCGAAGGCGGCGGTAACGCCTTCATATTTCTTGTCTATGGCGCCGAAGTCGTAGGACGCGGAGGCGTCGAAATACAATGCCGCGTCGTTCTTGCTCGTGTTTGCTGTGCTCGTATACGTCTCGCTGAGAAAGCGCAGGCCAGCCCCTACCGAAAGACCGGAAACAGGGGAGCTCTCGTCAAACTTGTAGTTCGCCCAGAGCGTCGCCACGTGTTCAGGCGTGACGGCGGGCGCGTTGCCTATTTCACCGCTTGCTTCGTCCCCACCGGTAATCTTGGCACGGTTGTAGTTATAGGCCGCAATCACATCCAGCCCATCCATGATGGAGGCTCGTGCCTCCAGCTCCAGGCCGTTGCTGGTCACCTCGCCCAGCGAGCGGTAGACCAATGCAAGCGGGTCGACAAGAACGGGCTTGTTTGTCTCAACGAGATGATAAGCGACGGCCGACAGCAGGATGTCGGTTCCCGGCGGCTGATACTTCACTCCCAGTTCGAACTGCTCTCCCTCCGTCGGCTCAAGGATATCGCCCGATGCAGATCGGTTCGTAATCGGCTCGAACGATGTCGCATAGCTTGCGAAGGGCGCAACGCCATTGTCGAACAGATATAGAGCGCCAGCCTGAACACTGAAGGCGTCCTTCTTTACTATCGTGCTATCCGAACCGTCGTTCGGCACACGCGACTGATCGACCCAGGTCTGGCGGCCGCCGAACGTGAAGCGCCATTTGTCCAGTTCGATCTGGTCCAGAGCGTAGACGCCGGTCTGGCGCAGATCTGCATCCGAACCGATAGTGTACTCGGGCGTTGGGCCGGAGACGCCATAAGTCGGGTTGCTGATATCGAAGTCGTAGGCAGGATCGACGGGGCCAAATCCGAGGCCGAATGACGAGTTCACCTTCGTGTAATCCAGGCCGAATAGCATCGTGTGAGCGAGCGGGCCGGTATCGAACTTGGCTTCGAGCTGATTATCGACCTGAAAAACATTCATCTCGTCGCTGATCGAAGTTGCCCCGCGTTTGGCGACAGTCCCGTCCCAGCCGTAAATGCCAAGATAGCGCGATCTCAGATCCAGATGGGAATAGCGAAGATTCTGGCGGGCAGTAAGGCCGTTGCCGAAATCGTGCTCGAACTTGTAGCCGATCTGCTGCTGCCGAACCTTCTGGTGATCATAGTCCAGGTCGCTGGCACGCAGATGAAGAACCTTTCCTGACACAGGGTCCGTCACAGCGCCGACATTGGCGTCCGTCTCTTCGGATTGAACCAAGCCGTATACGGTGAATGACGTGGCGGCATCGGGGTTCCAGGTGAATGACGGCTGCAGGAAATAGCGGTCGTCGGCAATGTCGAAATTCGTTTCGCCGTTTCGCGCGAGACCTACGACCCTGTAGAGGAATTCGTCGCTGCCTTCGGTGACCGGACCGCTGAAATCGAACGCCGCCTGCGCCCTGTTTTCGGTACCGTAGAGCAGTTCGACTTCCCGGATTTTTTCTTCCGTCGGAAGCTTCGATATCTTGCTGACGATGCCTGCAGGCGTGCCAGCCCCGTAAAGGACCGACACTGGCCCCTTGATGATCTCGATGCGCTCGAGCGAGTAGGGGTCCGTCCGGAAAGTGCCGTAGTTCATGTAAGGCTGGCGAAGGCCGTCCTTATAATCGCCGAGTGTCGTCGTATCGTAGCCGCGAATGTAGATCTGATCGAAGCGTGGGTCGAAACCATATGCTCCGGTCGTCACGCCGGCGGAATAGCGGACAGCCTCGATAAGGTCCTGCGCGCCGCGTTCATCGAGCTCCTTGCGCGTCACAACCGAGACGGTGCGCGGCGTCTCGATCAGCGGGGTATCCGTCTTGGTGGCCCCGGAGCTGCGCTTTGCGGCGACCGTCTTGCTGTCTTCATGGACATCGTTCTGGCTTGCCCCGGCGCTGACCGTGATCTGCTGCAACACCGTCGTTCCCTCCGGCGTTTGCGCGCTGTTTTCCTGTGCAAGGGCATAGCCGGTAAACAGGATTGTCGACAGGAACGTGGTGGCTACCAGCTTGCTCCGATACGATACGCCGCCGCGAGCGACTATGCCGCGACTGTTAAAAAACGCCATTTCAATTGCCCCAATGCTCCAGAATTCAGTAGGAACCGCAATCCCCTTGCGGTAGTAGCTGGATTGTTGACTTCTTAAGTCATGTTCAATGTTGACTATGAGAGTCATGTTTCATAGTCAACTGCGTATTGCACCTGCGAACAGAGATTCCCTGCTGCTGTTGCAACCGCGTTCCAGTGAGCCACCGAGCAAAGGTCAAAACCCGTGCCCCAGATCGAAGTCTCAACCGCCTTCAAGGTCGACGATGTCAGCTTCACGGTCGGCGAGCGCAGGCTGCTTGGTCCAGTATCGCTGAAACTGGAACGCTCGCGCGTCTACGGCCTGATCGGGCATAACGGCTCGGGAAAGACGACGCTGATAAAGCTTCTTGCCCGCCAGCAGGCCGTCACCTCGGGCGCCATCACCTTTGCCGAGCGGCCGCTCGATCGCTGGGGATCGCGGGAACTGGCCCGCGCGCTTGCCTATCTGCCGCAGACGACGCCTGCCGCGACCGGCCTGACGGTTCGCGAACTGGCTGCACTCGGCCGCTACCCCTGGCACGGTGCACTGGGCCGCTTCGGCGCTGAAGACCGCCAGCATGTCGAGGAGGCGTTGAAGCTGACCGACATGGAAGGCTTCGCGGACCGCTTGGTGGACGAGCTTTCCGGCGGCGAACGCCAGCGCGCATGGCTTGCCATGCTGGTTGCGCAGAATGCCGGCGTGATGCTGCTGGACGAGCCGATCTCGGCGTTGGATATCGCCCATCAGGTTGAGGTGCTGGGGCTGGTGCAGGAACTGAGCCGAAAACGCGACCTCTGCGTCATCATCGTGCTCCACGATCCGAACATGGCGGCGCGCTATTGCGACGAGCTGATCGCGCTCAAGGACGGCCGCCTGCTGACACGTGGCACGCCTGCCGAGATGATGAAGAGCGACGCGCTGAAGGGCATCTTAGGCGTCGACATGGGCGTGTTTCCCCATCCCGTTACCGGCCAGCCCATCGGCTACGTTCAGTGACCCGCGAACCCTTGCCTCTTAAGGGCCAGCCTCGCCGTGGCCTGAGCCGCCGGGCCGCGCTTGGGCTTCTGGCGCTTCCCTTCGTCTGCACGTTGCCGGCGCATGCGGAGCAGCCCCCGCAGCGCATCGTCTGCCTGGATCATGGATTGACGGAAACGCTGCTCATGCTCGGCGTAAAGCCGGTTGCCGTGCCCAACCGGGAATCCTGGGAGACATGGGTGGTGGAGCCGCCGCTGCCGCCGGAGATAGCCGATATCGGCACGTTGCTGGAGCCCAACCTCGAATTCCTCCAGCAGCTTCGCCCGGATATTATCCTGACCATTCCGTTTCTTGACGGCATCAAGCCATTGCTGGAACGCATTGCACCAGTCACCACGATCGCCATCTATGCCGAAGACGGAAAGCCCTATGAACGTTCCGTCGCAGCCACAAGGCAGCTTGCCCGTCTGGTCGGCAAGGTCGCTGAAGGCGAAGCGCTGATCAGCGCAACAGAAGCCGAATTCGACAGGATACGGCAGCGGCTGGCGCCTTTCTCCGATCGCCCGATCTATGTCGTCAGTTTCCTGGACCCACGCAACGTTCGCGTCTACGGCCGCAAAAGCCTGTTCCAAGACACCTTCGACCGCATCGGCATCCGCAATGCCTGGACCGAAGAAACCAACTACTGGGGCTTTTCGACCGTCGGTATCGACGGACTGGCGACAACGAGCAATGCCCGGCTTGCCTATCTCGATCCGCTGCCGGCAGGAGCCACCGGGACCCTGAGCGAAAGCCCGGTCTGGAACGCAATGCCCTTCGTTCGCAACCATTCGATGCTGCATCTGCCGCCGGTTCTCATGTTCGGCACGCTTCCCTCTGCGACGCGTTTCGCGAATGTTCTTGCCGATGCACTGACGGGGCAGAGCGCCAATGGCTGACAATCTGGCTACCATCGACGACTTCCCGGCCGACGACAGACGCTCGTCGCGCAATGGCATATCAGGCGACTTGCCGCTTGGCGCGCTGATCCTTTGCGCCGTGCTGATCGCTGCGGCCACTGCCGCGACCATCTCCAATCTCGCTGTGCAGCTTCCTGCCGCACTCTGGGTCGACGCACTCACCACGCCAAATATCGACGACATGCGGCAGGTGCTGGTCCACTATGCCTATCTGCCGCGGCTTGCAGTCAGCCTGCTTTGCGGTGCAGCACTCGGTCTTGCCGGAACGGTGCTGCAACAGGTTCTGCGCAATCCCCTCGCCGCGCCCGAAACGGTCGGCGTCTCGGCCGGTGCCTATCTCGCTCTGGCGCTGGCAACGCTTCTTGCGCCGTCGCTGCTGGCCTATGGCCGCGAATGGGTGGCGCTTGCCGGCGCGTTGCTGGCGATCGCCGCCGTCTTCGGCCTGTCGCGGCACAAGGGTCTGTCGCCGCTTTCGGTCGTGCTCGCAGGCCTCGTCGTCAGCCTCTATGCCGGCTCGATCGGCGCGGCGCTGGTGGTGCTCAAGCATGAGTGGCTGGCCAGCCTCTTCATCTGGGGCGCCGGATCGCTCGGCCAGCAGGACTGGACGACGACGCTTTGGCTGCTTCCGCGCCTTGGCATAGCGGCCCTGGCGATCGGGCTGATGGTGCGACCGCTGACACTGCTCGGGCTCGACGACCAAGGCGCACGCAGTCTCGGCGTTCCGCTCGGCGTCTATCGCTTCGCCGCGCTGGGTGCCGCGGTAGCCCTCATCTCTTTCGTCGTCGCTGCCGTCGGCATCATCGGCTTCATCGGCCTGGCTGCCGCCGCACTCGCTCGGATCGGCGGCGCGCGCCGTTTTGGCCAGAGGCTCATCGTTGCACCGCTGATAGGCGCTGCTCTTTTGTGGGCTGCGGATCAAGGCGTGCAGATACTGACCGGGCCGCAAGGTGATCTTCTGCCCACCGGCGCAATCACCGCGCTGCTCGGCGCGCCGCTGCTTCTATGGTTGCTCCCACGCCTTACGCTGGGTTCGGAGACTCCGGCACTGGCTGCCGACCGCCTGCCGCGAGCGTTGCACCCCCGCCTGCTTCTGATCGGGATCGCAATCCTCCTGGCGGCAGTGCTTTTCTTCGCCCTGTTCTACGGGCCGGGCCCGGCGGGATGGAATTTTACTTTCGGCGATCAGCTCCAGTCGATGCTGTCGTGGCGCTTGCCGCGCGTGCTCGCCGCCCTTTCGGCCGGCGCGATGCTGGCCCTCGCCGGGCTGATGATGCAGCGGCTGACCGGCAATCCCATGGCCAGCCCCGAAGTGCTGGGTGTCAGCGCGGGCGCGGCACTCGGCATGATCGTGGCGCTGTTCGTGTTCGTCGATGCAAGCCGCCCGACCCAGACCATCGCTGCGACCATCGGCGCCTTTGCTGCGCTGTCGGTAACGCTGGCCATCGGCCGGCGCGCCGCCTTCGCGCCGGAACGGCTCTTGCTCGCCGGCATAGCACTGACGGCATTGTTCGATGCCTTGATCCTCATACTTACCGCGACCGGCGATCCACGCGCGATGCTGCTCCTGAACTGGTTCACCGGATCGACCTACGGGGTCGATATCAATGCAGCAATCCTTACAGCCGGCCTCGCCGCAGTTCTGGTTCTGCTGACACCTTTGTTCCTGCGCTGGCTCGACATACTGCCGCTTGGACCGACGGCCGCGCATGGGCTTGGCCTCAATCTCACCACGACCCGGCTTCTCATCCTGTTGATGACCGCTGCACTGACGGCGGCATCGACGCTGATCGTCGGCCCGCTCACCTTCATCGGCCTGATGGCGCCGCATCTTGCCCGTCGTCTCGGGCTGGCGCGCGCCATGCCGCAGGCAGTAGGCGCAATACTAGCCGGCGCGTTGATCATGGTTGGGGCGGACTGGATCGGCCGCACGGCGATCTTCCCACGGCAGATACCCGCCGGTCTCGTCGCCACGCTGATCGGCGGGCCGATCCTGATGTGGCTGCTGCGCCGCCGCTAATCCAGCAGAGACAATCATGCCAGAGCGCGCCACCCCAAGACCGGCCCTTATCGCCAATACCACCGCCCAGGATTTCACGCCGGCAAATGGCGGCGAGCCCTATCGCATCTTCACTTACATACCGGCCGCACCCGAACCCGAAGCCGGCTGGCCGGTGCTCTACATGACCGACGGCAATGCCGTCATTGCAACCGCTGTCGATGCCGTTCGCGCACAGGCCAACTACCCGCTCGGCACGGGCATTCAGGAAGGCGTGATCGTAGCGATCGGCTATCCCGTCGAGGGAGCCTATGACCCGCTCCGGCGTTCCTGGGACCTCGGTCCGCCGCCGGGAAAGACCTACCCGCCCTTCTATGAAAACACGCCCGACGTCCGCACCGGCGGCGCCGGAGAGTTTCTCGCCTTCATCGAAGACGAACTCAAGCCATGGATCGAAGGCCGGGTAAAAATCGACCGCAGTCGGCAGTCGCTTTACGGTCACTCTTTCGGCGGCCTGTTCGCGCTCTACGCGCTGTTCAACCGCCCCCTCGCCTTCCAGACATGGATTTCCGCCTCACCGGCGATCTATTGGGAGGATCGCCTGATCGACCGCTCTCTCGAAACGTTCGAAGCCAACCTGCCTGAAGGTCTTGCGGCCGAGGTGATCCTGTCGGCCGGCGAATACGAAACCGAAAAGCTTGCGCCCTTCCAGATCGGCGCGAGTGACGAGGCCAAGCGGCTGGAACAGAAAAAACTCACCCGCACGGACGAATTCGCAAAAGACATGGCGGAACGCCTGAACAGCCTTTCGCCGGACAAGCTGAAAGCCGGCTTCGAATTGCATCCGGGCGAAAACCACATGTCGATGCTGCCGGTCACGGTCAATCGAGCGGTTCAGGCGGCATTCGCCGTTAGGCGCGGCGGTTCCTGACCGCCGCGCAACCGGGTCGATTATTTCACGACAACCGCGCTTCGCGGCAATTCGGAAAGCACCTCGGCACGGTTGCCGCGCACGATGACGATTTCTTCCAGCCGCAGCCCGAACCTGCCCTGCAGATAGATGCCCGGCTCGATCGAGAAGACGTTGCCTTCTTCGAGGATCGTCTCGGAGGTGCCGGTGATATAGGGCGGCTCATGGATGTCGATGCCGAGACCGTGGCCGGTGCGGTGCAGAAAGAACTCGCCATAGCCAGCAGCCGTGATCACATCGCGTGCGGCCTTGTCGACTTCCCTGGCAGCAACGCCGGGTTTAGCCGCTTCGATAGCTGCCTGCACGGCGCGCTCCAGCACGCCATGGACTTCATCGAAACCCTCCGGCGTTTCGCCGAAGATGCCGACTCGCGTCATGTCGCTGGGATAACCGTCCTTGCGCCCGCCGATGTCGATAAGCACGGCCTCGTTTCGCTTGAGTTTGCGGTCGCCGGTGTGGTGGTGCGGGAAGGCGCCGTTCTCGCCGAAGCAGACGCTGACGAACTCCGGCCTCGCGCCATTGGCGATGTAATGCTCTCGAATGGCCTGGCCCACTTCCAGCTCTGTGATGCCTTCCCTCAGCGCGGCAAAGCCGGCCCGCATCGCTCCGTCATTGAGCACGGCATTCATCTTGAGCACCGCATACTCGGCTTCGTCCTTGCGGGCACGCAGGTAGCCGACCGTGTCGTTGAGGAACCCGCGCTTGGCCCCCGACAAAGCATCGATAACCAGCAGCGCGAAGTCGGCGCGCATGGTCTCGTCCAGCGCGATCTTGAGGCCGGGCCGGTTTGCGCCGCAGTCGGCCAGTAACTTTGCCAGCGCCGCATCCGGACCGTCGGCATCAGCCCATGTGTAGAAAGGCAGTTCCGTGAAAGGCCGCTGGCTGTCGGCGTTGAGCGACGGCATCAGGAAGCCGGCGTGATCATTCGACACGATCAGCAAAACCGGCCGTTCGTCGCCATGCGGCGACATTCCGGCAAGCCAGACAAGATGCGAGGACGGGCCGACCACGACGAGGTCGGTTCCGGTTGCTGCCATGCGCTCGCGCAGGCGGGTCATCCGTTGTTCATGCATATTTTTAAGTTCTTCTGTTGTTGGATGAGGAGGAGCCGCCAGACGGCGGCTCCAAAGGACAAAAGCCCGTTATTTCTTCGTTACGAGACGATAGAACACGAAGTCCGAAGTCGCACCGTTGACATAGCCCTCGACATTCTTCGCCATCGCGACCTGGGTCGCCGCCTGGAACATGACAACGATGGGCGAGTTGGCCTGCACTTTCTTCTGCAGGTCGATATACATCTCGCTGCGCTTGGCGGGATCGGCCTCCGCGAGGGCGGCCTTGGTTTCCTTGTTCAGTTCGTCCGGCACCGCCCAGCCGTTGCGCCAGGTCGTGGTCGACTGATAGTTGCCGTCCGAATTGTCCTCGTTATAGGCGAAAGCCTTGGCATTCGAGTGCGGGTCCATGAAATCCGGGCCCCAGTAAAGCAGCATCGCTTCGTGGGTGCGGGCGCGATACTTGGTGATGACCTGCGAGCCGGTGCCGGGGATGATCTCGAAATTGATGCCGGCTTCGGCAAAGCCCGCCTGCAGCGACTGCGCCATGTCGGTGAAAGGCGTCGAGTTGATGACGTCGAGCGTCACCTTGAGCGGCGTCTTCACGCCGGCATCGGCCAGTATCTTCTTGGCCTTTTCGGGATCGTGGCTGTAGGGCGTCTCGTCGAGCGAACCGGGAAAGCCCGCCGGCCAGAACGCCTGATGGATCTGCATCTGCCCCTTGAGGAAGCTGTCGGTCATGCCTTTGTAGTCGACCAGATAGCGCGCGGCTTCCCAGATCGCCGGATTGGTCAGGGCTTCGTCCTTCTGGTTGAAGCTCAGGAAATGCACGGCGGCCTGCGGGAAGGTTTCGACCTTGACGGCATCCTTGCTGGCAAGGCTCGAGATCTGGTCCGGCGTCAGGTTCTTGGCCATGTCGACGTCGCCCGACTCAAGCAGAAGCTGCTGGGTGGCGGCTTCGGCAACGTGGCGGATGATGACCGTCTTCATCGCCGGCGCACCGCCGAAATAATCTGGATTGGCAGCGAGGTTGATGATCTCGGCCGGACGGAATGCCTTAAGCACGAAGGGCCCGGTGCCGGCCGAATTCGCCTTGAGCCAGGCGTTGCCCATGTCGCCATTGGCTTCGTTGGCCTGCACGGTCACAGCATCGACTACCGAGGCCGGGCGGGCGGCAAGCACGTTGAGCACGAAGGCGGAGGAGAAGTTGCCGTCATACTTGACCACGACCTTGTTGCCGTCGGCCTTGACCATCGTTTCGATGTTTTCCGGCGTCCAGCCAAGCTGGCTCAGGATGAAGGCCGGAGCCTTGTTGAGCGTCAGCACGCGCTTGAACGAGTAGACCACATCCTCGGCCCGCAGCGGATTGCCCGAGGTGAACTTCACGCCGTCGCGCAGGGTGAAGGTGATGGTCTTTCCGGCATCGTCGGCAGTCCATTCGCTGGCGAGACCCGGAGCGAGCGTCTTCACGTCCGGCGCGTCGTACTGCACCAGCCGGTCATAGGTCTGGCTCACATATTCGCCCGACGAAAACTCGTAAGCTTCTGCCGGATCGATGCTGACGATGTCGTCGATATTCTGCGCCACCACCAGTGCGGTCTCCGGCGTCGCCGCATAGGTTGCGCCCGCCGTTACCGGCAGCGCCAGAGCGGCCGCGAGCAACGCGGCCTTGAACAGTTTCATCATGGTCTCTCCTTTTTGAGCTTGGTTCCCGTAGTCTTTTCATCGGCGCTGGAACTGCGCAGGGCCGGGCGTTCGGCGCGCGATCTGAACATCGGCAAGGTGCCAGTCCAGAGCAGGCGCGCAGTTTCTTTCATGTCGTTCGACCAGGAATGCGGACGGTTGCCGCGGAAATGCAGGCTGTCGCCGGCGGAAAGAACCATTTCCTCCCCGTCGAGACGCTGGGTAATGGAGCCCTCGAGAAGGTAAAGGATTTCCTCGCCCTCGTGGCTGACCGTCTCGGATTTATAACCAGGGGGCACGTGAAGGATGAAGGACGAAAGAACGTTGCCGGTGAAGTCGGCGGCGATGCGCTCATAAACGATCGACGAGCCATCCACGGAAAACCTGTTGCGCTCGCCGGCGCGGGTCAGCCCGTCTTCCATGCTGGGCGTGGCGATAAAGTAATCCACGCCGACATCGAGGCTACGCGCAATCTGGGCAAGCGTGCCGAGCGACGGCGTTGCATGATCCCGCTCGACCTGGCTGAGATAGCCGACGGAGATGCCGGCGGCATCGCAGAGCTCCTGCAAAGTCATCTGCAATTGCCGCCGCCGGGCGCGGATCAGCGCGCCGACTTTCGGCTGTGCGGGCGCTGCAGACTTGCCGGGCGCAGATGACACCGCGATTTTGCTCCTATCAAAATTTTTTTGATCTAAGCAAAATTCTCTGTATAGTCCAAGCAGAATTTTCAGATGCCTGCATGCAAGGCGAAGAGCACCTTGCAGCGTCGCAGGCATTTTTGCTTGCAGTCGAGACAACCGACGGATCGGGCTTGCACAGCACTGATCGGTCGTCAGAAATGGGAAACCGCAGAGCGTGGCATTCGAACCCGATACCGCGGCGGGCACGGCAGTTGTCGTCCGGTCGAAAACATTCGGCAAAAGTCGGGGCGCACGCCTCCTGCTGGGTCTTGCCGGCTTCGTCGTTACTGTTGCACTGACCTTTCTCGGCCTCCTCGCCATCACCTTTTTCATCGGCCGCGTCGTTCCGATCGATCCGGTTCTGGCCGTGGTCGGCGATCGCGCGCCCCGCGCGGTCTACGAGGCTGCGCGCCTGCAGATGGGGCTCGACCAGCCGTTGGTGGTGCAGTTCTTCCATTACGTCGCCAATGTGCTGAGCGGCGATCTCGGCACATCGGTTTCCACCGGAAAGCTGGTCGCCGACGATTTGAAGCGCGTCTTTCCGGCAACGCTGGAAATGGCGACGCTCGGCATCATCATCGGCGTGGCTCTCGGCGTGCCGATGGGCGTCTATGCAGCCAGCCGTCAGGGCAGCCTCACAGACCAGACCATCCGTGTCGTCGGCCTGCTCGGCTATGCCGTTCCGGCCTTCTGGCTCGGGCTGGTCGGGCTGGCGTTGTTTTACGCGCGGCTGAAATGGGTCGGCGGTCCGGGACGGCTCGACATCTTCTACGATGGGCTGGTGACGCCGGTAACGGGCCTGCTGCTCATCGACAGCCTGATCGCTGGCGAGACGGAAATCTTTTTCAATGCCATCTGGCATCTTGCGCTTCCGGCCTCGGTGCTCGGCTTCTTCAGCCTCGCCTATATCGCGCGCATGACGCGTTCCTTCATGCTCGACCAGTTGGCGCAGGAATATGTGACGACAGCGCGGGTGAAAGGCGTGCCGGAGCGGCTGGTCATCTGGCGTCATGCCTTCCGGCCGATATTGGTGCCGCTGATCACGGTTATCGGCCTTTCTTATGCGGGGCTCCTCGAAGGCTCGGTGATGATCGAGACGATCTTCTCGTGGCCGGGCATCGGCAATTACCTCACCACCGCCCTGCTCAACGCCGACATGAATGCCGTTCTCGGCGCCACGCTGGTCATCGGCGCGGTCTTCATCGGCATCAACAAGATCTCGGACGTGCTCTACCGCGTCCTCGATCCCCGCGCGCGCTAGGAGGCCCGGCCATGACAACGACCGTTCGTGCCTGGCTGATCGACGACAGCCCCTCGTCACGCCTGCAGGCCCGGCTCGGCCGTGCCTGGCGCATCGCCGGTGCGCTTTCCCGCAATCCGCTTGCGGTGGTGGGGGCAGCGATCATCCTCGTGCTGATCCTGACGGCAATCTTTGCGCCCTTCATCGCCACGCATGATCCGCTGAGGCAGGACCTGACGCAGCGCCTGCTTGCGCCGAGCGCGGCCCACTGGATGGGCACGGATGAACTCGGCCGCGATATCTGGTCCCGCGTTGTCTATGGCGCACGCATCACGCTCGTCATCGTCGCCATGGTGGCCGTGCTTGCGGCGCCCGCCGGCCTGATCATCGGCGCGGTGGCCGGCTATTTCGGCGGCTGGATCGACCGCATCCTGATGGGCATTACCGATGTGTTCCTCTCCATGCCCAAGCTCATCCTGGCATTGGCGCTGGTCGCAGCCCTAGGCCCTGGCATCGAAAACGCCATCATCGCCATCGCCATCACCTCCTGGCCCGGCTATGCCCGCATCGCGCGCGCCGAGACGCTAACTTTCAAGAATTCCGAATTCATCGCCGCAATCAGATTGCAGGGCGCATCGGCGCTAAGGGTTATTCTCGGCCATGTGCTGCCACTGTGCACATCCTCGATGATCGTGCGCGTCACGCTCGACATGGCCGGCATCATCCTCACCGCCGCCGGTCTCGGCTTCATCGGCCTCGGCGCGCAACCGCCTTTGCCTGAATGGGGCGCAATGATCGCGCGCGGGCGCTCCTTCATTCTCGACCAGTGGTGGGTGGCCACCATGCCGGGCTTCGCCATCATCATCGTCAGCCTCGGCTTCTGTTTCCTCGGTGACGGATTGCGCGACGTTCTCGACCCCAAGAGCGGAGAGCAGCATTGAGCACGCCGCTTCTTGAAATCGAAAACCTGCGCGTCACCTTCCCGACCCCGCGCGGCGACATCGACGTCGTGCGCGGCGTCTCCTTCACGCTCGGCCGCGAGCGGCTGGGCATCGTCGGGGAAAGCGGTTCCGGAAAGTCGATGACCGGCCGTTCGATCCTCAAGCTCATCCGCGCGCCCGGCATCGTCAGCGCCGATAGGCTCGCATTCGACGGGATCGACCTGCTCGCCCAGTCGGAAAAGCAGATGCGCGCCATTCGCGGCGCTCGCATTTCCATGGTCATGCAGGACCCGAAATTCTCGCTTAACCCGGTCATGACCATCGGCGAGCAGATCGCCGAGGCGCTGCTCACCCACCAGCGCCTCCCGCGCCGCGAAGTCGGCGAGCGCGTGAAAGCGATGCTGGAATCCGTTCGCATCGATGACCCCGAGCGCGTCGCGAAACTCTATCCGCACGAGGTTTCCGGCGGCATGGGCCAGCGCGTGATGATCGCCATGATGCTGATCCCCGAACCGGACCTTCTGATCGCCGACGAACCCACTTCCGCGCTCGACGTTTCCGTACAGGCGCAGGTGCTCGACATCATAGACGAACTGGTGAAGCGCAAGGGCATGGGGCTGATCTTCATCAGCCACGACCTCAACCTCGTCTCCAGCTATTGCGACCGCATCCTGGTGATGAACACCGGCCGCGTGGTCGAGGAATGCGAGGCCGGCGAGTTGCGCAACGCCACGCACCCCTACACGCGCGGACTGCTCGCCGCCATTCCCCGCCTTGACGAAACCCGCGACGAGCTGCCCGTGCTCGACCGCAGCGCATGGGCAAACTCATGACCGCGCTTTCCCTGAACAACCTCGACATCTCCTACGGCGAGACGCGCATCACCCACGGCGTTAGCCTCGACATTGCCGAAGGCGAAAGCTTTGCACTGGTCGGCGAAAGCGGCTCCGGCAAGTCGACAATCCTGAAAGCGATTGCAGGACTGGCACCGGAATGGACCGGCTCGATCACCGCTTTCGGCAAGTCGCGCGGCCATGGCATCGACCGGCATTTCGCGCGGCTCTGCCAGATGGTGTTCCAGGATCCGTATGGCTCCCTGCATCCACGCAAGACGATCGATGCGACGCTGAGCGAACCCCTTACCATCCACGGCATCGGCAACCAGAACGAGCGCGTCCAGGCAGTCATGGCCTCGGTCGGGCTCGACCGGAAATTCCGCTTCCGCTTCCCGCATCAGCTGTCCGGCGGCCAGCGCCAGCGCGTTGCAATCGCGCGCGCGCTGATGTTGGAGCCGAAGATTTTGTTGCTCGACGAGCCGACCTCGGCACTCGACGTTTCCGTGCAGGCCGAAATCCTGAACCTGCTCAAGCGACTGCGCCGCGAGCAGAACCTGACATTTCTGATGGTGACTCACAATCTGCCTGTGGTCTCCTTCCTCTGCGACAGGCTGGCGGTGATGCGCCAGGGCCGCATTGTAGAAATCGCCGATGTCGCCGACCTCAAGCAGGGCGCGCTCAAGCAATCCTATTCGCGTGAGCTGATGGAAATCAGCGCCACCCACGCCGCCTGACCCCTCCCCAAAAATGCAAGGACTTTGACATGACGAATGAAGAAATCATGGCGGCGCTCGCCGAATTTGACGCGGCCATAGCCAACGACACGGCACCGAACGCGCCTTGGCAGGCGCTTCAGGCATTGTCGCGGAAAATCGTCGGCGCGAAGCTGTTCACGGTCATGACGGTGGACATGAAGAACGAGCTTGCCCGTCGCGCCTACACATCGGACCCGGAGAGCTATCCCGCTTCGGGCACCAAGCCGATCCAATACAACCGCTGGTTCGACGTCGTCCACAAGGCGCGCCAGACCTTCGTCGCCAACACGATCGTCGACATCGCGACTGTTTTTCCCGATCACGAAACCATCTGGTCGCTTGGCTGCGGCTCGGTCATCAACATGCCGGTCGTGATCGCCGGCGAACTTGTCGGCACCGTCAACTGTCTCGACGTCGAGCATCATTATACGCCCGAGCGCCTCGAACGCTCTAGGCTGCTCGCCACACCCGCCAAGCTTGCCTTCCTTGCCGCAGCCCGCGCCAACGCAGCCTGATCGCTGTCGTATTACGGAAAACTATCCTTCCGGGAGCCTCTTTCCGGAAGGTTTCTACCAGATTGCGCGTGTTTGAAGCCGTTCTCGGAAAGGGGTTTCGCATTCCGCGTCATTTTTGAAATAATTTAACTCTATAGATTTTCTAGAATAATTAGCATGACCTTCGTCTCCTGCCTGGCAGGGGCCAACAAGCTGCCCCGCAAACGGGCGCCAAGGAGAGGGTCATGATCGGGATCACGAGACGTTTGTTCGGCGCGGCACTTCTAGCCGCAAGTGCGTTCGCCGCATTCGGCGCGTCGGCTGCCGAGTTGAAAGAACTCAAGATCGGCTACCAGAAGACCGGACTGCCGGTCATCGCGCGGCAGCAAGGCCTCATCGAAAAGGCGCTCGAGCCCAAGGGCGTCAAGGTTTCGTGGGTAGAATTCACCGCCGGACCGCCCTTGGTGGAAGCGCTCAATGTAGGCTCCATCAACGTCGGCTGGGTCGGCGATGCGCCGCCGATCTTCGGCCAGTCGGCCGGTTCTGCGATCGTCTACACTGCCGCCCTGCCCTCCAACGGCAAGGGCGAGGCGATCTTCGTAAAACCGGAATCGCCAATCCAGTCGCTTGCCGACCTGAAGGGCAAGAAGGTCGGTGTCGGCAAAGGCACCAGCGCGCATAATCTGCTGGTCGCAGCGCTTGAGAAGGCGGGCGTCGTCTTCACCGACATCGAACCCGTCTATCTCACGCCTGCGGATGCAGCCGCAGCCTTTGCCAGCGACAAGATCGACGCATGGTCTGTCTGGGATCCGTTCTTCGCCATCGCCGAGACCCGCTACCAGCCTCGCATCCTGGCGCGCTCAAGTGATGTGCTGAACGTGAACACCTATTTCATAGCCAACAAGACCTTCGCCGGCGAGCATCCTGACATCGTCACTTCAACGATTGGTGCGCTGGATGTAGCCGCCAAATGGGCTGACGGCAATCGCGACAAGGTGGCGGCGGCACTTCACGAAGTCACCGGCGTGCCGCTGGATGCCCAGACGCTTGCCGCAAACCGAACGGAATTCGGCATCTTCCCGCTGGATGACAAGATCATCGCCAACCAGCAGGCGACCGCCGATCGTTTCTTCAAGCTCGGCCTGATCCCCAATGCGATCAAGATCAGCGATGCGGTGTGGACGCCGCCGGCGAACTAAGCCGTCACGCAGAAGCTTCGCCAATCGATTTGAACACTCAAGAGGACGGTCAGATGCTCAAGCGACGTCATTTCCTGTCAGGCCTGATGGGCGCTGCCTTGCTCACCGGGGCGCTCTCGCTCGGCAATGCTCGCGCCGAAGACGCGCCCGGCGAATTCCGGATTGGCTACCAGAAAAGCAGCAGCCTGCTTGTGGCTGCCCGCCAGAAACAGGTATTCGAGCAGCGCCTCAAATCGCTCGGTGTGGATAATGTGCGCTGGGTGGAGTTCCAGTTCGGGCCGCCGCTGTTGGAAGCACTGGGAGCCGGAGCCATCGATTTCGGCGTAACCGGCGATACTCCGCCAATTCTGGCCCAATCGGCTGGAGCCGGGCTCGTCTATGCGGCAAGTTCGCCCGCCGTGCAGAATGCGATCCTCGTCCCGAAGGACTCGCCGGTAAAATCTGTCGCCGATCTCAAGGGCAGAAAAGTCGCCTTCGGCAAGGGATCGAGTTCGCATAATTTCACCGTTCAGGCGCTCAGGAAAAGCGGTCTCGCTTATTCCGATATCGTGCCCGCCTTCCTCAGCCCTGCCGATGCGGTCGCGGCCTTCACGACCGGAAGTGTCGATGCCTGGGCGGTGTGGGATCCGTATTTCGCCATCGCCGAAAGCAAACACAATGCGCGCGCGCTGGTCACAACCGCCGACGGGTTGAACAGCAATTCCTTCTACCTCGCCAACAAGGATTTTGCCGAACGTCATCCCAATGTGCTGAAGGCAGCCGTCGAGGAATTGTCCGGCGTCGCCGAATGGGCATCCGAAAATCGCGATGAACTGGCGAAAATATCGGCCGATGCGACAGGCATCGAACTCGCCGCCCAGAAGGCAGCCACCGATCGCTACAAGATTGAGGTGCGGCCCCTGTCCGACGATGTGATCGCCCAACAGCAATCGATCGCCGACACTTTCTATGACCTCAAGCTGATCCCGAATGCGATCAAGGTGCGGGATATTGTCTGGACAGCCCCGTCAAACTGACTGCGATGCGTATAGTGAGGAGGTCGACTGATGACCGCTAGTTCCGAAAAGCCGCTCGATTTCTTCTGGTTCATTCCGACGCATGGCGACGGAAGTTATCTCGGCTCCGAGCAGCAGCAGCGGCCGCCGGAATTCGGTTACTTCAAGGAGATCGCCCAAGCGGTGGACCGTCTCGGCTTTCCCGGCGTGTTGTTGCCCACAGGCCAGAGCTGCGAAGATTCCTGGATTACGGCAACCGGCCTTGCCGCGCATACGGAAAGGTTGAAATATCTGGTTGCGCTGCGGCCGGGAGTGGTTTCTCCCGTCTTCGCCGCGCGCCAGACGGCAGCGCTGGACCGGCTCAGCAACGGGCGGTTGTTGCTCAACGTCGTGGTTGGCGGCAATCCTACAGAACTGGCCGGCGACGGCGTCTTCCTGCCGCATGACGAGCGTTATGCGCAGGCGGACGAATTCCTGAAGATATGGCGTGCGCTTGTCTCCGGCGAGCAGGTCAATTTCGACGGCAAATATTATCGCGTCGAGAACGGCCGCCTCGACCTCCTGCCGCTTCAGGAGCGCCCGCCACTCTATTTCGGTGGTTCCTCCAACGCCGGCCAGGATCTCGCAGCCGAACAGGTCGACATGTATCTAACCTGGGGCGAGCCTCCGGCGCAGGTCGCCGAGAAGATTGCCAGCGCGCGAAAGAAGGCAGCGCTGAAAGGGCGCAAGCTTCGTTTCGGCATTCGACTGCATTTCATCGTGCGCGAAACCGAGGAAGAGTCCTGGGCGGCAGCCGATCGCCTGATCAGCCGCATAACGGATGCGCAGATCGAAAACGCGCAGGCAAGGTTCCTGAAGGAGATGGACTCCGTCGGGCAGCGGCGCATGGCCGAATTGCATGGCGGCAGGCGCGACCGCCTGTTGGTCGGGCCCAATCTCTGGGCTGGGGTAGGACTGGTGCGCGGCGGTGCCGGCACCGCTCTCGTCGGCACGCCCGATCAGATTGCCGACCGCATCCGCGAATATCAGGATATCGGCATCGATACGGTCATCGGCTCCGGCTACCCGCATCTGGAAGAGGCCTATCGCGTCGCAGAACTGCTTTTCCCGAAATTTGGCATCGGTTCTCATCGCATCAAGCCGCGCGAAGACATCGCCAACGAATTTTCGGTCGGCTTCCATGGGGCGGAACGCCTGCAGGCCTCGTCATGAAAAAAACGTTGGCCAATATCGGCCAGGGAAGCGCCGGCTGGCTTCTGCCCGCAATCATTCTGGTGGTCTGGGAATTGGCCTCGCGGGCGGGTCTCATCGCAAGCAATGTCCTGCCCGCACCGAGCGCGGTGGCAGAGGCTTTCTGGCGGCTGTTCAAATCGGGAGAACTCCTTGAAAACATCTGGGTGAGCACGGCTCGGGCCCTGAGCGGATTTATCATAGGCGGCGCGATCGGTTTTGCGCTCGGGCTTGCCAACGGTCTTTCAGCACTCAGCCGCGGCTTGACCGACACGACGCTGCAGATGATCCGCAACATACCGCATCTGGCGCTGATCCCGCTGGTTATCCTGTGGTTCGGTATCGACGAAGAGGCGAAACTGTTTCTCGTTGCGCTCGGCGTCTTCTTTCCGATCTATGTGAACACGCTGCTCGGCATCCAGACCGTCGACCCGCAACTTGTCGAGATGGGCCGCATCTACGGCATGTCGCGCACGCAGCTTTTCCTGCGCGTGATCCTGCCGGGAGCATTGCCGGCGATCTTCGTCGGACTGCGCTATGCGCTCGGCATCATGTGGCTGACCTTGATCGTGGCGGAAACCATCTCGGCCTCGTCGGGCCTCGGCTACATGGCCATGCAGGCGCGCGAATTCCTGCTCATTGATGTCGTCGTGCTTTCGATCCTGATCTACGCCCTTCTCGGCAAACTCGCGGACAGTCTGGCGCGATTGCTGGAGCGGCTTTCACTACAGTGGCATCCCGCCTTCCAAAGAGCGTGAGGTGAGACAATGACCGCAGCAACCGTCACAGCGCGCCGCGCTTTCGAAAGTGTTCCGCTGGAACGCGTCACGCCGCGACCGCAAACCCCCGTCGCCTTCTCTTTCAGGAATGTCGGCAAGAAGTTCGGCGACAAGACGGTACTTGAAGGCATCGATCTCGAAGTTCATGAGGGCCAGTTCCTTGCCGTCATCGGCAAGAGCGGCTGTGGCAAGAGCACACTGCTCAGGCTGCTTGCCGGGTTGGATCGTCCGACGTCCGGCCAGTTGGCTCATGGCGCGGGCAAGACCGATCACAGCCACACACGCATCATGTTCCAGGAACCGAGGCTGCTTCCCTGGGCGCGCGTGGTGGACAATGTCGCGGTTGGCCTGACGGGCGTCGCCAAAGGCAAAGAGGCACGTGATCGCTCGCTGGAGATTCTGAGGAAGGTCGGCCTCGCCGATCGCGCCGGCGAATGGCCATCGGTTCTCTCGGGCGGTCAAAAACAGCGCGTGGCGCTGGCACGCGCTCTTGTCGGACAACCGCTGATCCTGGCGCTCGACGAGCCGCTCGGAGCGCTCGATGCCCTCACCCGTATCGAGATGCAGCAACTGCTGGAGCGCATCTGGCTCGGCCAGAAATTCACCGCCGTTCTGGTAACGCACGATGTCGCCGAGGCGGTGGCGCTGGCTGACCGCGTGGTGGTCATAGACGAAGGCAAGATCGTGCTTGACCTCGATATCCCTTTGCCAAGGCCTCGTCGCCACGGCACAGCCGAACTCGCCCGTCTCGAAGGATTGATCCTTGATCGTCTCTTCAACGGTGAGGCCAGGTAGAACCGCGCCGCGCCTTACGACACCTGCACGAAATGACCCGCTGAAACCTCTTCATAGCTGCGCTTGGGCGCGACGAAATCCGGCGCGCGGACCGGGCTTTTGATCTCGTCGTTGGAAATGCGCCGTATCTGTCGCCGCGAAGGATCGGGCACCGGAACGGCTGCCATCAGCTTCTTGGTATAGGGATGCTGCGGGTTCTCGAACACCGAAGCGCGCGATCCTATCTCGACGATCTCGCCGAGATACATCACCGCCACGCGGTGGCTGATGCGCTCGACGACAGCCATGTCGTGCGAGATGAAGAGATAGGCGAGCTTGAAACGCTCCTGCAGGTCGAGCATCAGGTTGATGACCTGCGCCTTCACCGAAACGTCGAGCGCGGAAACGGATTCGTCGGCGACGATGAACCTCGGCTCCAGTGCAAGCGCCCGCGCGATGCAGACGCGCTGGCGCTGGCCGCCCGAAAACTCGTGCGGAAAGCGATCGGCCATACCAGGCGACAGGCCGACGCGGGTGAGCAGATCGCCAACTCTGTTGCGGACTTCACTTCGTGCGGCGAGGCTATGGGTGACGATCGGCTCGGCAATCGCCTCGCCCACGCGCATGCGCGGGTTGAGGCTTTCGAACGGGTCCTGAAAGATCATCTGCATATGCTTGCGGATGTCGAGCAGCGACGATTTTCCGGCGTGGCGCACATCCTTGCCGCCGACCGTGATCGAGCCGCTACGTGCTTCCGTCAGGCGCATGATGGACCGGCCCGTCGTCGACTTGCCGCAACCGGATTCGCCGACCAGCGACAGCGTCTCGCCTTCGCGCAGATCGAAGGAGACATCTTCCACCGCGTGCACGCGACCCGATACACGCCCGAAGATACCGGACTTGATGTCGAAACGGGTGACGAGGTTCTTGACCTCCAGGATTGGCGCCTTGCCGTGCTCGACCGTATCCGCAGTGTCGGCCACGGATTCAGCCTCGCCGGTCTTCATGTCGACGATCGGAAAACGCCTCGGCTGGAGAGTGCCAGCCATCGAACCAAGCTTCGGCACTGCCGAAAGAAGCGCCCGCGTGTAGGGATGTTTCGCGTGCTGGAAGATATCCTGCGTCGTGCCCGTCTCGACCGCTTCGCCGCGATACATGACCACTGTCCGGTCCGAAATTTCTGCCACCACACCCATGTCATGGGTGATGAAGAGGACCGACATGCCCTCCTCTTCCTGCAGTACCTTGATCAGTTCGAGAATCTGCGCCTGGATCGTCACATCGAGCGCGGTCGTCGGCTCGTCGGCGATCAGAAGCTGCGGACTGCATGCAAGCGCGATGGCGATGACGACGCGCTGGCGCATGCCGCCTGAAAAACTCAGCGGATATTCGTCCAGCCGCGACCTGGCGGCCGGAATACGCACCTTGTCGAGAAGCCGGATCGCCTCGGCCCTGGCGGCTGCCTGCGTCATGCCGCGATGGCGCACCAGCACTTCCGTGATCTGCTTGCCTATTTTCAGAACCGGGTTGAGACTCGTCATCGGCTCCTGAAAAATCATGCCGATGCGATTGCCGCGTATCTTCTGTATGTCCTGCTGGGAAATATCCAGCAGGTTCTGCCCATCGAAATTAATCTCGCCCTTGAGACGGGCATTGTTCTCCGACAGGAGCCGCATGATGGAAAGCGCGGTCACGCTCTTGCCCGAACCGGATTCGCCGACGACGGCAACCGTCTCCTTCGCGCCGATATCGAAGGAGACATCGCGCACGACGTCCATCCATTTGCCATCGACGAGGAAGGAGGTGTTGAGGTTTGAAACAGAAAGAACCGGAGATGTCATGGCTCAGCCCTCCCGCCTTGGGTTGAGAATGTCGCGCAGTGAATCACCGATCAGGTTGATGCCGACGATCAACAGAAGCAGTGCGAGGCCGGGAAAGAAGCTGATCCAGTAATCGCCCGACAGGAGATATTCGAAGCCGTTGGAGATCAGCAGGCCGAGCGACGGCTCGGTGACCGGGAGGCCGATGCCGAGGAAGGACAGGGTCGCTTCCAGCATGATCGCATAGGCGACGCGCATGGTGGCCACCACGATCAGCGGCGGCAGGCAGTTGGGAAGAATATGCCTGAACAGGATGCTCCTGTCCGGCAGCGCCATCGAGCGCGCCGCATCGACATAGCTGCGCCGCCGCTCGACAAGCGCCGAGCCGCGAATGGTACGGGCGTAATAGGCCCATTGGGTAATCACCAGCGCGAGGACGATCTTGTCGACCCCCTGTCCCAGAATGGCGAGGAAGATCAGCGCGATCAGGATCGCCGGGAAGCTCAACTGGATGTCGACGATGCGCATCAGGATCGCGTCGGTCTTGCCCCCGGCATAGGCGCTGAGCAGGCCGACCGAGGCGCCGATCACCAGCGCGATGGCCGCACTCGATATGCCGACGATAATCGAGGTGCGCAGGCCGTAGAGGATGGCGCTGAAAAGGTCGCGGCCCTGATCGTCGGTGCCGATCAGGTAGTACAGGCCGCTCATGCTTTCCGAGCCCGGCGGCAGGCGGTTGTCCATGATGTCGAGCTGCGACAGATCATACGGGTTCTGCGGCGCGATCAGGGGCGCAAACAGCGCAGCCAGCACCAGTAGCGTCACGATGATGATACCGGTCAGCGCCAGCCTGTCGCGCAGCAGAGCGCGTATCGTCTCCCGAAACGGAGAGCGGGATGTCTGTTCCGCAGCCGCGCCGTCGCGCGAATGGACTGAGTTGCCGTGGTTCGCGTTGCTCATCAGGAATCTCCCTCAAGGCGAACACGCGGATCGACGATCGAATAGAGGATGTCGACGGCGAGATTGATCAGGCTGAACATGACGACGGTGATCATCAGGTAGGCGAGGATGACCGGGCGATCGAGGACGCTGATTGCGTCGATGATCAGCTTGCCCATGCCGGGCCACGCGAAGATCGTTTCGGTCACGACGGCAAAGGCGATCAGCGAGCCGAGTTCCAGCCCGATCACGGTGATGAGCGGGATCAGCGTGTTCTTCAGCACATGAACCAGCACGATCCGCGTTTCGGAAAGCCCCTTGGCGCGGGCGAAGCGCACAAAATCCAGTTGCAGGCATTCCATCACGCCAGCGCGGGTGAGCCGGATGATCAGCGATATCTTGAACAGAGCGAGATTGAATGCCGGCAGAGCAAGGTGCGAAAGCCCATCGAGCGTCAGGAAGCTTACCGGCACGCCGAACAGATCGACCGTCTCACCGCGCCCCGACGCCGGCAGCCAGCCGAGCTTGACGGAAAACACCAGGATCATCACCAGGCCGATCCAGAAGGTCGGCAGGCTGAAGCCGAGGATCGAGAAGGTCATGATCGACTTCGACACAAAACTTTTGGGTTTGAGTCCGGCATAGACGCCCAGCGGAATGCCGATGACGAGCGCCATCGCCAGCGCGACAAAAGCCAGTTCCAGCGTTGCCGGCATCCTTTGCAGGATCAGCGTCAGCGCGGGCTGATTGAAAACGAAGGAATTGCCCATATCCCCCGAAAGGGCATGCGTGAGGAAAGTCCAGTACTGCTCCCACACAGGCCGGTCGAGGCCGAAGGACTGGATGACCTGCAGCCGCTCTGCCGGAGTTGCGGTCGTGCTGAGGAGAAGGTCGACCGGATTGCCGATCTTGTAGACGCCCACGAAGACCAGCACCGACATGACGAGCAATGTCAGGACCGTCTGGAACGTGCGGCTGAGAAGATAGGACGTCATCCACTCACCTCTTTCAACGTCCGCGCCCCATAGATGCTGAGGCGGTCCTCCAGCATGTCGAGGAAACGGGCCTCATCAATGGCGTTCATGACGACTGCGTTCATCGGAAGCCCGGTCTTGCCGTAGAAATCGGCATAGGTGTAGCCGGCCACTTTGCCGGAGACCTGCACGCCGACGCTGGCCGCCCTGCCCTCGAACATGTCAGGCTCGAGCAGCCAGGCGATCGTGGTTGCATCGTGAACGGGTCCGCCCGGCCTGCCGAAGCGTTGCATGTCGCTGCGGTCGAAGGTGCGCAGGAGGCCCGCAATCGCTGCCCCTGCAGCACCGGCACGCTCGCCGATGGCAGAGATGTTTTTTTCCGTGATCAGCGCCTGAAACGTCATGTCGAGCGGCATCACCACGACGGGCACGCCGGACGAATAGACGATCTGCGCGGCGTGCGGATCGGCATAGATATTGTACTCGGCCCATGGCGTACGGTGGCCGAGCGCGGTGAAAGCGCCACCCATCGAGACAACCTGCCGAATGCCGCGCGCAACATCGGGATGCTGCACCAGCGCCAGCGCCAGATTGGTCATCGGACCGATGGCGCAGATGGTGATCGGATCGTTGTCGGCCGCTGCCTGCCGCGTCATTCGAACGAGAAAATCGACGGCGTGCTCTTCCTGCGGCCGGACATTGGCGGGCGGCACAAGCGCATCGCTGAATGCGCCGATATGGGCATATTTGCCATAGACCTGTTCACGAACCAGCGGGCCGTGTGCGCCGGCATAGACCGGCACGTCAACACATCCCGACAAGGATATGATCTTGCAGGCGTTTGAGACCGTCGCTTCAAGCGGTACATTACCCGCAACGACCGATATGCCGAGCAGTTCGATCTCGGGAGAGGCCAGCGCCAGCAGGATGGCAATGGCGTCGTCCACGCCGGGATCGGTGTCGATGATGATGCGCTGCGGCTTCACTGCACCGCCTCCAGCGCGTAGCGCGACAGGCGGTCGAGGAACAGTTCGTATACCCCCTTGGCATCGACCTTGGTGACGATCTCGACATTCGGCTTCTTGCCGGACTTGCCGTACCAGTCTGCAACGGTCTGGCCCATGCAAAGCTCGCTCTCGTGCTCGACGAAGACGCGTGCGCGTTGCGTCTCGAACAGATGCGGCGCCAGCACATAGGCAATGACCAGCGGGTCGTGCAGCGGGCCGCCCCGCGAACCGTAGCGGCGCACGTCGTTGCGGTCCCAGAAGGCCATCATTTCGCCGAGCGGTTTGGCGATGCGGCCAGCCGAGCCGCTGAATTTTTCCGCATGTTCCGGCGTCAGGATGACCTGATGCGTCGCGTCGAGCGACAGTGCAACGATGGGAATGTCTGTCGAGAACACGATATGGGCAGCGTGCGGATCGGCCAGAATGTTGAATTCGGAGGTGATCGTGCGATTGCCGGCTTCGCGAAACGCGCCGCCCATCATCACGATGCGCTCTATGCCTTCCGCGATGGCAGGCTTCATCCTGAGTGCAACGGCGACATTGGTCAGCGGCCCAAGCGTGCACAGCGTGATCTTCCTGCCGCTTTTCGCCGCCGCCTCAAAACTCTCGATCAGGAAATCGACCGCGCTCTTTTCCTCGACCTTCTTGACCGGATCGGGAAGGACTGTCTTCCCAAGGCCGCTCTCGCCGTGAAACTGGCCATAGATCGGATCGCGAAACAGCGGGCGGAAGCAGCCGGCGAAAACCGGCACGTCCGCCCTGCCGCCCAGTTCGCAGATTTGTAGCGCGTTCCGCACCGTGCGCTCCAGCGGCTGGTTGCCGCAAACCGGCGTGATGCCGAGTATTTCCAGCTCCGGCGAAACGAATGCCGTCAGGATCGCGATCGCGTCGTCGATACCGGGGTCGCAATCAATGATGATCGGGGTCGCCGTCATTTTATCTGCACTTACCTTCGATTGGAACGAAACGGGCTTTAGAGAGCGCCGACGCTTCGCAGCACCTCGGCCACTTCGGCACGGGCGCTTTCATTCAATGGGGCTTGCGGAGGCAAAGGATCGCCCACCTCAAACCCTTGCAGTTCCAGGGCAGCCTTGATGCAGGCCGCGATGGAATATTTCGCGAAAATCTCGTTGACCCGCCACAGCGGGCGCTGCAGCTCCATCGCCTTCGTCCAGTCGCCGGCGCGCGCCGCCTCGTAGAGCGCCAGGCTCTGCTTCGGCACGATGCAGGCAGGCCCCGCCATCCAGCCGACGCCGCCGATCATCATCACAGCCGCCGGGATGTGGGCGGAGGCCGCGAAGACCTCCATCCGGCCGCGCGTGCGCTCGATGATAGACAGGAGCCGGCCCGTATTGGTCGAGGCGTCCTTGATGTAGCCGATGTTGTCGACCGTACTGAGCCGTTCGATCACAGGCAGGCTGAGGTCCGAGCGCTGGAACTGCGGATTGGTGTACAGCACCACCGGCCTGCCCTTGGCTGCGACTGCGATCGACCGGAAGTAATGCTCGACGCCTTCGTCGGAAATCGGGAAATAGGCTTCCAGTATGGCGAGTATGCCATCGACGCCGAGATCGACCATTTTCTCGGTCTGCTCCACGGCATCGTGAACCGTCGTTGACGCCACGCCCGCCACCACCGGAACCCGGCGGTTATTGGCAGCCACCACCGTCTCCACCACCTTCAGCCGCTGCTCGCGCGACAGATAGGCGAATTCTCCCGTGCTGCCGAGCGGCGTCAGGCCGTGGACGCCACTCCCTACGAGGTGCTCCACGAGGTCCGACAGCACCTTTACCTTGATCTCGCCGGCCTGATCGACAGGCGAAACCAGATAGGGAAATACACCGCTGAAAGACATCATGGAGCCCTCGCGCTTGCCTTGGGAGGACAACCGGATCAGTTCGCCTGCTTCACATAGTAAGGCAGTGTGTAGCCATCCGAGCGACCCTGATAGGTGAACTCCTTCTTCGTCGCCCACGTATTGGCCAGGAAGAAAATCGGAATGACGCCATCGTCCTTCATCGCGATGTCCATCGCCGTCTGGAGCAGTTTTTCGCGCTTGTCATTGTCCAGCGTCGAGCGGGCTTCGATCAAGGCCTTGTCGAACTCCGGGTTCGAGTAACGCCCGCGATTGCCCTGCCCGGCCTTCTCGCCATAGGTCTCGAGCAGCGGCCCGAGAACGCCGGACGCTTCGCCCGTCTCGACAGCAGCGCCACCCATGATCAGGCTGAATTCCAACGCAGAAGCGCGCGTGAAATAGACGCTGCCCGGCAAGGTAGTCACTTCGGTCTTGATGCCGATGCGGCTGAACATCTGGCCGATAGCCTGCGCGATCTTGGAATCGTTCGGATAGCGGTCGTTGGTCGCGTGAAAGGTCAGCTTGAAGCCGTCCGGATAGCCTGCATCGGCAAGCATCTGCTTGGCCTTCGCGGCATCGTAAGGATCGACGCTCAGATCGGGCGAATGGCCGAAATAGCCTTCAGGCACCAGCTGTCCGGCGGGCAGGCCCTGCCCGTCCATGATGCGATCGACAAGCGCTTCGCGGTTGATGGCAAGCGACATCGCCTTGCGGACCTCGGCCTTCTGCAGCGGGTTCTTGCCGTCGGCACCGACCGCGAATGGCGAGACGTCGCGGCCCTGGTCCATATGCAGATACATGATGCGGTTGCCGGCAACCGAAATCACGCTCAGCTTGTCGGATTTTTCGAGGTTGCGGGTATCGGCCGTCGGGATGCTTTCGATCAGATCGACGTCGCCCGACAGTATGGCTGCAACGCGCGCGCTGCTGTTCTTGAACACGCGGAACGTGACCTTGTCCCAGGCAGCCTTCTCGCCCCAGTAACCATCGAAGCGCTCAAGCGTGACATGATCGTCCGGCGCCCAGGATACGAATTTGAACGGACCGGTGCCGATGACGCCCTTGCCGGCGTTAAGATCCTGCGACGGCGTCTTTTCCAGTTCGGCCGGCATGATGGCGATGCGGCTGAGATTGTTGGGCAGAAGCGGCGTCGGTGCTTTCGTGGTGATGCGCACGGTCATCGGATCGACCGCCGTCACATCGACGATATCCTTGACATAGGCCTCGAACGAGCTCGGGCTGTTCTGCGATGCGAGCGCAACGCGCTTGATGGAAGCGATGACGTCATCCGCGGTGAAGTCGCTGCCGTCGTGGAATTTCACGTTCGGCCGCAGCTTGAATTCCCATGTCGTGTCGTCGATGACCTTCCAGGATTCGGCCAATGCCGGCTGCACCTGCTGCTTGTCGTCCTGATTGACCAGGCCGTCGAAGATATTGCGCGCCATCGCGCTGTTCGGACCGTTGACATAGAACTGCGGGTCCATTGATGTCGTCGAGGCGGCGAGCCCGACCTTGAGCTCCGCGGCATGGGCGACCGGCACCATAGCCATCGTCGCGGCGACAAAAGTCGCAATAGTGGAAATCTTCATATCGAACGCTTCTCCCGAATTCCTCCGAGGCTGTCACCGGGCGCTCATTCAAGCGGCAGGCTTTGCCTATTTTTTGAGCCTAGCGAGTCATCGGATTGAAAGAAAATCGCATCTGATGTTAGTTACATAACAAAATATTATGGCCTTGGAGGTCCGGAATGCGCATCAACCCACGGCAGGTGGAGGCCTTTCGCAATGTGATGCTGGCGGGCGGGATAACTTCCGCCGCCGAACTGATGAACATCACCCAGCCTGCCGTCAGCCGGCTGATCCGCGACTTCGAATACGCCCTGAAATTGCAGCTTTTCGAGCGCGAAGGCAGCCGCTTTGCGCCGCGCGACGAGGCGGTAAAGCTCTACCGCGAGGTCGAGCGCCTTTATCTCGGGCTCGACCAGATCGGCCGCGCAGCCGACGACATCAAGACCGCCAAGGGCGGTTTCCTGCGCATCGGCTCTGTGCCGGCGCTGTCGCCGCTATGTGCGAATAAGATACTTCCGGAATTGACTACCGAGATGCCGGACATATCGGTCGTGTTCGACACGGAAAGCACCAATCACATCACCGACATGATCGCCAGCCACCAATATGATGTGGGTTTCGTGTTCGGTGGGGCTGAACGCAAAGGACCGCCCGGCGAACTGCTCGCGAAAACGACAGCCGTGGCCGTCCTTTCCCCCGATCACAGATTGGCGCGAAACGAAGCCATCAGCGTGAAAGAGATGGCGGATTGCCGGGCGATCATACCGGGCCGCAAGACGCCGTTGCGGATCAGCTTCGAGCAGATCGCCGGGAGGAGCGCGGTGTCTTTCAAGTCACCCATCGAGACGTCCATCGCCAACTGCTGCGCCCTTGCGGCGAAGGGCATGGGCGTCGGTATCGTCGACGAGATCAGTGCGTTGAGCTTCGGCGGCGAACTCACCATCCTGCCCTTCAAGCCGGACATTGTCGTTTCCTACCTGGCAATCCGCCCGCCGCAGGCTCCCAGAAGCCGCGTGGTGGAAACGTTTACGGACCGATTAAAGGAAACAGTCCTGAAGACGCTTGGCTCTGCAAGCGCGAGCAGGCGAAACCCGAACGCCTCTGCCGCCAAGCCCTGATAGCAAACAAGACTGCCCGAGCGTCATCGAGAAAGACAACGCTCGGGCCGATCAATTTTTCAACGGTCGAAATACCGACCAGCGCCTGACGCTCAGGCGGCGAAGTGCGAAACGAATTTCGTCGTCAGATAGGCTTCGATAGCCTCCGAGCCACCTTCCGTGCCATGGCCCGAATCCTTGATGCCGCCGAAAGGCACTTCCGGCAGGGCGAGCCCGTTGTGATTGATCGTGGTCATACCCGCCTCGATCTTCATGCTCAGCGCCTGACTCGTCGCTGCCGAACTCGTGAAGGCGTAGGAGGCGAGACCGAAAGGCAACCGGTTGGCTTCGTCGATCGCCTGATCGAGCGTGGAGAAGCGGTTGACGATCGCGACCGGGCCGAAAGGCTCCTCATTCATGATCCGCGCGCTGGTAGGCACGTTGGCGATGACGGTCGGCTCGAAGAAATTGCCCTTGTTGCCGATGCGCCGTCCACCCGTCTTCACTTCGGCACCTTGCGCAACCGCATCCGCGATCAGGGATTCCAGAGCCGGGATGCGGCGCTCGTTGGCGAGCGGCCCCATCTGGGTGCCGTCTTCCAGCCCGTTGCCAACGTTAATGGCCTTCGCCGCCTGCGTGATGCCTTCGAGGAAGCCGTCATAGACGCCGTCCTGCACCAGAAAGCGGGTCGGCGACACGCAGACCTGACCGGCATTGCGGAACTTCGACATCGACAGGACCTTCACCGCCGCGCCGAGATCGGCGTCTTCGAAGACGATCGCCGGCGCGTGGCCGCCAAGCTCCATGGTCGCGCGCTTCATGTGCTGCCCGGCCAGTGCCGACAGATGCTTGCCGATCGGGGTTGAGCCGGTGAACGAGATCTTGCGGATAACCGGATGCGGGATGAGATATTCGGAGATTTCGGACGGCACGCCGTAGACGAGATTGATGACCCCCTTGGGCACGCCGGCATCGGCAAAGGCGCGGATCAGTTCCGCCGGCGAGGCGGGCGTCTCTTCCGGTGCCTTTACGATGATGGAGCAACCGGCAGCCACCGCGCCTGAAAGCTTGCGAACCACCTGATTGATCGGGAAATTCCACGGCGTGAAGGCTGCGACCGGACCGACCGGCAATTTGATCGCCATTTGCGAGACACCGGCCGCGCGCGCTGGGATTATCTGGCCATAGGTGCGTCGGGCTTCTTCCGCGAACCAGTCGATGATGTCCGCACCGGAAAGCACTTCGCCCTTGGCCTCGGCGAGCGGCTTGCCCTGCTCCTGCGTCATGATCAGCGCGATCTTGTCAGCGCGCTCGCGCAGCAGATCGGCCGCCTTGCGCATGATCTTCGAACGCTCGAATGCCGAGGTGGCGCTCCAGACCTTGAAACCGCGCCCGGCGGCTGCCAGAGCCGCGTCCAGATCTTGCTTCGTGGCATGCGCAATTTTGCCGATCACCTCGCCCGTGGCAGGATTTACGACAGGAATGGTTTTGCCTTCAACACCGGCTCGCCATTCGCCATCGATGAAAAGCTGCGTATCTGGATAACTGACGTCTGTATTGGCCACGAATGAGGTTCCTGTTCAATTTGACATGAGGACAGGATCGCTCACGAGGCAGTCCTGTGCGAGTGGACGTAGTGCCGCAACACCCTCTTTGGCAAGCCCGCCGTGATAAGAAAGGCTTCCTTTCCCGGATCGGCAGTTGCTAACCCGGTTCGGGTGGACACTTCCTGTCTTGAACGTTCACGGAAGATCAAACGACGGGTCGAAGCGCACGACATCGGCTCGTGTCGGCAATCCAGCCCGGCCCCCCGGCATCGCACATTTCAGTGCGGCGACGGTGTTCGAGAAAGCAATCGCCTTCTCGATCGGCCAGCGATATGACAGTGCCAGCGCCAAGGCCCCATGAAATGCGTCTCCCGCGCCGACTGTATCGACCGCATGCACGGACGGCGGCCGCGCGTTCGCCAGTTTGCCTTCGCAAAGCCAATAGAGGCCACATGCGCCGTCGGTTACACCGATCAGTCTATGTTCCGGTCCGGCAACGAGCCTCAACCCGGCTTCGATATCGTCCGTTCCCGAAAACTGCGCAAGACCCGGTTTCGAGAAGACGACATACTCCGCAATATCGACAAGCGGCGCGATTGCATCGCGATCGTGCCGCGAGATATCCGCGTCAAGCACTGTCGGAATGCCTTGCGACCGTGCTGTCTCATATGTCTTGAGCGCACCTTTCGGCCACGACAGGTCGCAAAGGACAGCGCCGCCGAGGCTTTCGGGTTCCAGCCATTCGGCATCGTCCGGCAGATCGGGGTCGGCATAAGCGACGATCAGCCGTTCGCCTGAGCCATCGACCAGAATGACCGATCCCGGCGATCTGTGACCGGCAAAATGCCTGAGCCAGCGTGTATCGACAGCCTCGTTGTTCAGTTCCCGGTGAAGCGTGACGCCGGTGGCGTCCTCACCCAGACGCCCGGCGAAAATTGCCTTTCCGCCAAGGCGGGCGATGGCAACGCTGGCATTGGCTGCCGGCCCGCCGCCAACATCGCGGCGCGATTTCGCGTAAATCTTGACCGGCTGCACCGGTATCTCGGCGACGCTCATGATAATGTCCTGGATCGCCAGACCAAGACAGAACACCTCGCCCGGCCTGTGCTCAGACAAGGGCCGCACCAGTGGCGGGATGGAACAGATGAATGCGATCAACGTCGAGGTGGAACCGACGTTCCTTATCGCCGACATGAACCGCACCCGGCTTGACCCTCGCCATGATCTCACGACCGCCGAGCAGGACGACCGCGATCGAGTCAGCGCCGTGATCCTCGACGAGAACAATGTCGGATGAGAAGTCGAAAGTGCTTCCAGCGCCGCGCCTCTGCGACACAAGAGAGACATGCTCCGAGCGCAGCCCGACCTCGACGCGATCGACGGCCTCAATTGCCTTCATGCGGGCAACGGGCAGTTTGACTTCCTGTCCTTTGCCGAAGACCAGCCACGCCTCATCGCCGTCCCGGCGCAATTCCGCGGGCAGCAGGCTCATTGGCGGCGAACCGATAAACGTACCGACGAAGCTGTTGGCCGGCCGCTCATAGATGTCCATCGGCGTGCCGATCTGCTGCACCTCGCCGAGCTTCAGGACAACGATCCGGTCAGCCATGGTCATGGCCTCGATCTGGTCGTGCGTGACGTAGATGCTGGTGGTGCGCAGCGCCATTTGCAGCTTGCGGATCTCCATGCGCATGTCGACGCGCAGCTTGGCATCGAGATTGGACAGCGGCTCATCGAACAGGAAGACTTCCGGCTCGCGGATCAGCGCGCGGCCCAGCGCGACGCGCTGGCGCTGCCCGCCTGAAAGCGCCTTCGGCTTTCGTTCCAGCAGCGCATCCAACTCAAGCATTCTGGCAACGTCCGTAACACTTTGTGCAATGTCGCCGGCTGGCAAGTCGCGCATCTTCAAGGCAAAGCCTAGGTTCTCGGCAACCGTCATGTGCGGATAAAGAGCATAATCCTGAAACACCATCGCCATGTCGCGATCGCGTGGCGCAACGGCGCTGATGTCGCGTCCGTCGAGCAGGATTTCGCCACCGGAAATTTCCTCCAGCCCGGCGATCATGCGCAGCAGCGTGCTCTTCCCGCAGCCTGACGGACCGACCAGAACGATGAACTCGCCATCGGCCACTTCGAGGTCCACGGCCTTCACGGCCTCGACCGTCCCGAACCGCTTCTGCACGGAGCGCAGTGTCAACCCTGCCACTTTCTTCTCACTCCCGTGTTGACATTCGCTGTTTCTAAAGCACAATAATTACACAGTGTAAATATCATGGAAAATCGATGTCTGGACGCTTTGCACCAAGGAGCAGAAGGGAGACCAGAGCGGTCGTCCTCGAAAGCCTTTTGCGCAGCGGAGGAGCTTTCAGGCCACTTATTGCTAGGGATGCGCAGCTTACGGAAGCAAGCATTTCCCGCATTCTGACGGAATTGCGCAGCGAAGAAATCATCGAGGAAATTCGTCGTCCGGCGCCTTACGTTGGCGGCCCAACAGCTCTCGTTACATTAAGCAAGAATATAGCCGTCGCGGGCATAGAATTGTCGAATGACCGGCTCTCCTTCGGCATCGGCGATCTCGGCGGCACCATCGATTATGTCGAACGCATGCCGGCCTCACCGCAGCTGAAACAGTCGGAATTCGAGCGGCTTTTCAGCAATTGCCTCGCCACGATGACGCAATGGACGGGCAAGCGGGGCATTTCCATCCGGCAGGCGGCTTTGTCGATCCCGGGCTACAGCGGCGCAAACACCAATCCGATTTTCACCTGGGACATGGAGCGCCTGCGCGCCTTTCTGGCCGAGGTTCTGGACGGCGTCCCACTGTCGATCACCAATTCGGTTATTGCGCAGGCTGCCTTCCATCGATATTCCGGCACTGCCACCTACCCGGGCGAAAGCGACCATCTGTTCCTGTTCGTCGGCCACGGCGTGGCCGGTGTGGTCGTCAATGAAACGGCGCCTATCGACACCTTCTCGCCTTTCGAACTCGGACACATGGTCATCGAACGCAACGGGCATGCGTGCCGTTGCGGCCATAGAGGCTGTCTTGAAGCCTACACCTCCCTGAAGGCTGTCTCGAAAATCATCGGCATCGCCGAGAGCGAGGTGCTGCATCAAGGCGACGGGTTCATAGAAGCGCTTGATCTCGGTGACGACATTCGAACGAGCCTTCGCGAACGTCTCTTCCTGCTGGGTCTTGGTCTCGGCAACGCACTGAATCTGCATCCCGTCTCTTCCGTTGTGATCAGCGGCTGGCCGTCGCTGATGCCGGTCGGGGACCACGATGCAATCATGGAAGGCCTCGACGAAAGCCTCCTTGGCGGCTTTGACCGGGATCGCCTCAAACTGTCTTTCATCGCACCGTCCATCGGCAACGACCCGCAGGCGGCGCTCTACTACGCAGCCTATTGTTTCGTGCGCGGCGGCGGGCTGGAGGCTAAAGCCGAGCCTCAGGCCGCGCTGGGGGAGAATGCCTGATGACGATATCGCACAGGGCAGGAAGCATCATGGCCGGCAGCCAAAAGATAGGCGTCCTCTTCGTCGCTTCGTCCCTGTTTTCCGAAGCCGCGGCCAAGGCGCTGATCGACCGCACGCGGGAAGTTGCCGAGGACGACAGGCTGAAGGGCCGGCTTCAGGTCGCGGAAAAACTCGCACGTGATCGCGAAAGCTGCGTCGAGGCTCTCAAGGCACTCGATCTCGATCGGCTGGACGGTCTGGTCATCCAGCTTTCGACGTTTTGCACTGCCGAGCTACTCCACGAGGTTCTCGAGAAGATCGGCAACAGCCAAATTCCGATCGCCCTTTGGGCGTTGGAGGAAGCCAACGAGATCGTCACGAACTCATTGTGCGGGGCGCAGCTTTGGGCATCGACGCTCAACCGTTTCGGCCGGCGTTTCACCCTGCTCATCGGCAATCCCGGTGATGCCGCGATTGCCGATGAGCTTTCGGCCTTCAGCGCTGCCGCGCGTGCGCGGGCAAGCATTACTGGAGCACGCATTGCCCTGATTGGCGCGCATGCGGACTGGTTTACAAATCTGGCAACCGATCCCTGGGCGCTGAAGCAAGCTATAGACGTGACCATCGAGCAGACGACCCTGGTCCGTTTCCTCCAAGACTGCAAAGCCGACGAGGCCTTGGAGAAGACGGCGGCGAAACGCTGGTCCGACGCCCATTTCGAAGACGGCGACGCAGAGAGCGGACGGCTGACGCTCGGTCGCACCTATGCCCGTCTGGAGGCAGGCCTTGACCGGGTGAAGGCTGATGCCATCGCCATTCGCGACTGGCCGGAAATCCTCTATGCGGAAAACTTCCGCGGCACCTGGGCTGCACTCGGCGAACTGTCGGACCGTGCCGTGCCGATCGCGCCGGAAGGCGATGTGATGGGCGCGCTCACCGCCCTTGTCATCCGCGCTTTCGATCCGTCATCACTCCCATTCCTCACCGATATTTCCGGCATCGACCGCGCCAACAACAGGCTGGTGCTCTGGCACTATGGCGTCAGCCCGCGCCTTTCGGATGGTCCCCGCTCGCTCGACCCGGTGCTGAAGCAGGAGAGCTTTCCGCTGCGCGCCGGCGCGATGACCTTGCTGCGCCTTTCCCTACGAAATGACGGTGAGATCAGGATTTTTGTTGCCGAAGGCGAGATCGAGGCGGAGCGCTCCAGGGCCAATCGCGCGGCCGGCTATTTCCGTCCTGCGACGATGGAAGCCGAAGCATTCATCCGGCATTTCATCGAAGAGGGCTACGAGCATCACGTCACCGCCGTTTACGGCCATTGGGGCAACGCAGTTCGTCACCTTGGGCGTCAGCTTGGGTTGAAGGTCGACCATGCTTGACACCGGCCGCACGCCGTTTTCCGATCTGCTGCCACTTGGCGCGGTCCACCGTCCCGTCTCGATCGGCTGGCGCGCAGATGGCGGCTCGTGGACGACCGCGCCCTTTGGTGAAATCCCCGGCGGGAAAGTTGACGTAAGCGCCAGTGACGGCGGGCGAAGCGTTCGCATCATCGTCTCGAAAACGGACGCCGCGGCGATCGAGATTACCTTCGCGGTTCCAAAAATCTTCCAGGCTTTCGGCGGCGGCGAGAGGTTCGAGACGCTCGATCTGCGCGGCCAGTCGGTACGATACTATCTGGAGAATTTCGGGCTCGGCAACGGTACCTATCTGCCAAGTCCGTGGATCGCGACGACGCTTGGCTATGCAGTGTTCCTGCCCGAAGAAGCACCCGCCGTTTTTCACATCGCGCCTTCCTTCGATCCGAATGTGCTCCGTATTCAGGTCGAGGGCGACCGTCTCGATCTTGAGATTCATCTTGGCGATCTGTCGGAACTCTACGCACTGCTGATCGACCGCATCGGTCCACCGCTGATGCCGGAAGACAGCTTCTTCAGCCTGTGGAAGGCCGGCGACTGGAGGATCGAAAACGCAAAAACCGTTGCTGCCGACGTAGCCGGTCATGCCGGCTTGGGGCTACCGATGGGCGTGAAGCTGATCGACGCCTATTGGTCGAGCGAGGTTCATTCCTTTGCCTTCGACAGACAGAAATACCCGGACGCCGAAGGCATGATCGCCGACCTCGCGAAGGATGGCACTGATATTTATCTTTGGCTGTGTCCCTGGGTCGTGGTTGGTACGCGGTCTTACGAGCATGCCAAGGCGCAAGGCTACGTGATCGTTGACGCCGCGGGCGAACTCATCACGCGCCGTCCCGGCGCCAACCCCAACATCATCGCCGCGCTCATCGATTTTTCCAACCGGCAAGCCCGGGCATGGTGGTCGGACAATCTGCGCGGCCTGCTGAAACAGGGCATAAAGGGCTTCAAGGCCGACTTCGGCGAGCAGTTGCCCGAGCATGCGGTTCTCATGTCGGGCGAGACGGGCGGCAAGGCGCACAACGCCTTCGTGCGCTATTATCTGGAAGCCACCATCGACGCCTTTGACGGTGATACGCCCGCAATCATCAGTCGCTCGGGCTCTCCCCGCATACGCACGCCGATCTGGAGCGGCGACCAGACCTCGGATTTCTGCCCAAAGACCGGCCTGCCGTCGGCGATCCGCGCAGTGCAAAGTGCCAATCTTTCAGGCTGGTCTTTCGTCGGCAGCGACCTTGGCGGCTATTTCGGCATGCCGACCCCGCAGGTTTTTGCGCGCTGGGCGCAGTTCGCCTGCTTCACACCCCTGATGATGCTTCACGGTCTCGGCTGCCGGGAGCCGTGGGATATGGATGACGGCTCGGCACAGACATATAAGCGTTTCGCGGCACTTCATCTCGCGCTGCTTCCGGTCTTCCAGCACTACGGCCGCCAGGCGGCCAACGGCGGGTTGCCACTCCTGCGCATGATGCCGCTGGCGTTCCCCGAAATCGACTGGCGCGGGATCAACGACTGGGACCAGCAGTTCATGCTGGGCGACGACATGTTGGTCGCGCCGGTCGCCTTCTATGGCAATACGCGCGCGGTCTACCTGCCTGCCGGCGACTGGTACGACGTGTTGGCAGGAGAGTGGGTCAACGGACCGGCATGGCGCGTTCACGACGTTCCGCTCGAGGACATGCCGATCTTCATTCGCTCAGGCGCGAGGCTTCCGCTTGCAACGGAGACCGCATCAAACCGTGCATCCGTTCTGGTTTTCGTCAATCCGGAAAGTGCCGATCGCCTTTCGATCGACCATGCGGATTTGCTGAGCCATGTGGAACCCGGCTGGAACGTGGACCGTGTCGGGATAGTCGGGTCGAGCGGGCGCGCGCGCATCGTGGTGGGAGCAGAGCGGCAGCCGAACAGCCAGGATGCGGTGATCGAGGATTGGTTCGGTCCGGACATCCTCTGGGTCGCGCCGCTTCACGGCAGAGATATGGAAATCGTCCTGGATAGAACGACGGAGAAATCGACACGACAGGACTGACGTCAACAGTGGAGGAGACGACATGACCATACATAGCTTTCTGAGAAAAAGTGCAGCGTCCGCTGCAATCGCCATTGGCCTCGGCCTTTCGCCGGCCATAGCGGACAACGTCGTATTCTGGGTCAACTCACCGCTTGCCTCGGGGCCTGATGCGCCGCTCTACGCCGAGATCAAGGCTTTTGAGAAGGAAACCGGGCATACGGTCGAAGTACAGTCTGTGGCCCACATGGAGATGGAGCGCAACCTCTTCGTCGCGCTGTCAGGCGGGGCCGGTCCCGATGTCATGGCGCTCGACATCGCCTGGGTCGCGGGCCTGGCGGATGCCGGCCTGCTTGCCGATCTCTCCGAGAAATCCAAGCCGTTCGCGGCCGAATATCAGGCCGGCCCACTCGCCAGCGGGCGCTTTGACCAGCGCCAATATGCGATGCCGCTCTACACCAACAATGTCGCGCTTTTCGTCAACGACCGCATGCTAAAGGACGCAGGCATAGACAAGGCGCCGGCCAATTGGGATGAGTTCCACAAGGCCGCTGTGGCCATGACGAACAAGGACAAGGATACCTACGGCCTGACCTTCGGCGGTAGCCGCATGGGCGCCTTCCAGCTCTATAGCTTCATCTGGGAAAACGGCGGCGACATCATCGACGAGACCGGCAAGGTCCGCGTCGCCGAACCGGAAGCAGTGGATGCGGTGGATTTTCTCGCCAAGCTCTACACCGAGAACCACGCCATGCCGGAATCGGTGCTTACCGCAGGCTCGTGGGATGAGGTCAATGCGCCGTTCATTCAGGAGCGCGCCGGCATGCTGATCAGCGGCGATTGGGCGCTGTCGGCGCTTGAGAAAGGCAACCCCAAACTCGAATTCTCCGTCCATCCTTTGCCGACGGGAAAGCAGGCGGCCACCGTCATCGGCGGCTACAATCTGGCGATCAATGCGAACTCCTCCGTTCAGGATGCGAGTTGGGAACTGGTACGCTGGCTGACCGGTCCGCGCAGCGTGGAACTCATGCACAAATACAACCGGCTTTCCGCGACGGTTGCCGCAACCACGCCTGAAGCAATCGCAGCGCTGCCGGAGAAGCAGCGGCCATTCATGCAGCAGGCCGATGCCGGAAAGGCCCGTCCTGTCGTCGCGGCATGGAGCCAGATACACAACGAGATCATCGCAAATGTGTGGGACTCCGTCCTTCGCGGCAAGCCGGCCAAGGACGCCATGGCCGAAGCCTCGACCGCCATCCAGGGCCTGCTGGGACAATAACGGCAAATGTTGAAGCGCACCTCGCCCCGTCAGGAACTCAAGAGAACCTGGTCGTCCGTATTCGAGACCGGACGGGGTGCGCGCATCTATCCTTATCTGATGGTGCTGCCGGCAGTGCTCGTCGTCGTCGGCGTCGTGGTCTACCCGCTGGTCTCCGGCATCCTTTCGGCGTTCTACGACGTAACGCTAAGGACGCTCGGCAGCGGCAAGATGAACTTCGTTGGCCTGCGCAATTTCGAGCGCGTATTCGCCGACCCCGTCTTTCTCCAGGCATCGTGGAATACGCTGGTCTGGGTTGTCCTGAATGTCGTTGCCCAGTTGGGTCTCGGCCTGGCGCTGGCGCTGCTGCTGCATCGGGCCATGCCCGGCATCGGCTTCTTCCGCTCAGGCATTCTCGTGCCATGGGTCGTGCCGAGTGTCGTTGCGGTGCTGACCTGGCGCTGGATGTATGATCCGAGCGTTGGCATCGCCAATGAACTATTGCTGCGGCTCGGTATCATCGATGATTATCATCCCTGGCTCGGCGATATCGCCACGTCGCTCTATGCGGTGACTATAGAGAGCATCTGGAAGGGTACACCCTTTGTCATGCTGCTGCTTCTCGCAGCGCTGCAACTCGTGCCCCGCTCTATTCTGGAAGCGGCTTCGATGGACGGTGCTTCCGGCTGGCGCAAACTGTGGCATGTGATTCTGCCGCAGATACGCGTTTCCTTCGCCATTGCCGCGGTACTGACCTTCATCCTCACGGTCAACAACTTCAATGCGATCTGGCTGATGACCGAAGGCGGGCCGCTCAACTCGTCGGAAATCCTGTTCACGCTGGCCTATAAATACGGCTTCAAGCGCTTCGATCTCGGCATGGCCTCGGCCGTCGCGACCATGCTTTTCGTCGGCCTTGTTATCGCGACGACCATCTACCTAAAGCTCATCCAGGCACGTGAGGGCGACTGATCATGCAGCCCGCCTCCATTCACGAGCGCCCGACGAAAAGAGCGGCGATGCCGCGCATTCGATCGGGCCTGAGCCTGCCCAAGCCAATGGGCAAATTTTTTACCTACACCGCCCTCTGGGTAGCCTTCGTCTGGTCGGTGTTTCCGTTTTACTGGATGATCGCAACCTCGATACGCGGCAAGGACGAGATATTTCAACGGCCGCCAAGCCTCGTGCCGCATGCCGTCACGTTCCAGAACTATATCGATCTTCTGGTCGGCGCGCAGTTCTGGCGTTTTGCGATGAACAGCCTCATCCTGACGATAAGCGTCACGATCATCAGCGTCCTCATATCGGTCACGGCCGGATACGCCATGGCGCGCCACCGCTTCAAGGGCTCGGTGATGCTGCCGCTGTTCATGCTCTACGGGCAGATGTTTCCGCCCGTGCTGCTGCTTATCCCCTTCTACGTCCAGCTACGTTTTCTCGGCTGGCTCGACAGTCTCTACGGCCTCATTCTGGTCTATCTCAGCTACATGCTGCCGCTGTGCGTATGGTTGATGCGCGGGTTCTTCTCGCAGGTACCGCTCTCTCTGGAAGACGCTGCCCGTATGGACGGCTGCACCCGCTGGCAGGCGTTCTGGAAGGTCATTCTGCCAATGGCGCGGCCGGGCATCGTCGCGGTCGCCACCTGGGTGATGATCCACACCTGGAACGAGTTTCTCTATGCCAGCACCTTCATTCTCAGCGAGAAGAAACGCACCTTGCCTCTCGGCCTCAGCGGGTTGATCGGCCAGTACACTACGGACTGGGGCGTACTGATGGCCGGCGGCGTCATCACCGCCGCACCTATACTCCTCGTCTTCTTCTTCCTGCAGAGGCACCTCGTCTCCGGCGTCGGCGGTGGTGCGGTGAAGGGATGACCGAGACGGCGCACGGAGCAAATGCATGAGCGGTCGCAGTGCCCGCTGGGCTGATTTGACTCGTCACGACTTTGCGTCACTCGACAACGACCAGACGATCGCCGTCCTGCCCGTCGGCGCCATCGAGCAGCATGGCCCGCATCTGCCGGTTTCGGTCGATGCGGATCTTGTCGATGCAGTCGTCGAGCGGGCGTTGCCGCAGATCCGGTCCGACCTGACGGTTCTGTTCCTGCCGACCATGATGTACGGCAAGAGCAACGAGCATGCCGCAATAGCCGGCACGCTGACGCTCTCAGTCGAAACGCTGATCCGGGTTCTCATGGAAATCGGCGAGAGCGTTGCTCGCGCTGGCATCCGCCGGCTTGTCTTCCTTAACGGCCATGGCGGCAACAGCCCGGTTCTCGACATCGTCGCCCGCGATCTCAAGATCAAGTTCGGCCTGCAGACCGCAACCTGCCACTGGTACAACTTCAACGAGGCCGAAATCCTGACCGACAAGACCGAGCAGGCTTTCGGTATACATGCCGGGCTGGTCGAAACCAGCGCCATGCTGGCGATCAGCCCCGAGCGCGTCGTCATGGAGCGAGCAGCGGATTTTGGCAACGCCGCGCAGGGTTGGCAGGAAAGCTATCGGCATATCGGGCTTTCGGCAGGCCGTGCGAGACCTGCCTGGGTGATCGGCGATCTCAACAAGGATGGAGCCTGCGGCAATGCCGCTACCGCGACGGTCGAGATGGGAGAAAAACTGCTTTCCACCGCCGCAATAAACTTCGCGGAATTCATCTCCGAATTCGATCGCTTCTGCCGGAAAATGGACGCGGTCCGGCGGCCAGTTGGGCAAGAAAACCGGGAGCCGTGATGTCCATTTCAGGCAAATCGACAATCGATTGGCAGGCATTCCGTCATGCGCTGGGCGCTGTCGAATCCTTCGACACGCCGTCCATCGTCAAGAAACGCTCCCGCGACTTTTTCTGGTACAGCCCGATCCTCAACCGCGAACTTGCCGGCAATTTCGGTGATCTGGTCGTCGTCCCAAAGGATATTTCCGAACTGGAAACCTGCATAGCCACGGCCGTCGAATGGCACGTGCCGACCATTCTGCGCGGCGGCGGCACCGGCAATTACGGCCAGGCCGTGCCGATGGACGGCGGCCTCATCATCGACATGACGGGCATCAATCGCATTCTCGAGATCGCCGAGACGACGGTGCATGTCGAGGCCGGCTGCAAGATCGGCGCAATCAATGAAGCTCTGCGCGAGCACGACCGGGAATTGCCGATCTTCCCGTCCACCGAAGACATTGCGACGATTGGCGGCTTCATCGCCGGCGGTTCGGGCGGTATCGGCTCGATCACCCATGGCATGCTGCGCGACGGCGGCAATATCGATTCGATCGGGGTCCTGTCGATGGAGAACCCGCCTCAGAGACGTGTGTTCAAGGGAGACGATATTCGAACCATACACCATGCCTGGGGACTAAACGGCGTCATCACCGATCTGGTGTTGCGCACCGTCCCGTCACGCAACTGGATCAACGTCATTGCCTCTTTTCCGACCTACCGCAAGGCGTTCGAGGCCGGCATTGCGGTTGGCAAGGGCCAGAATTTCGAACTCAAGCTGCTGACGACGATCGATGCTCGAATAGCAGGCGCCATACGCCGTCTCGACGGAATCGGCGACAAAGGCCGCGCCTTGCTGTTTGCGCTGGTGGACGACGCTGGCAAGGACGAACTGGCGAAAATGGTGGCCAAACAAGGCGGCACGATTGAACTCGCATTGGACCGGGATGCGATGGAAACGGCAGGCCTGCCCGGCATGTCCGAGTTTTCCTACAACCATACGACCTTGCAAATCCTGAAGAGCGATCGCAGCGTGACCTATCTGCAGGTGACCTTCAAAGCCCCGCTCGACAGTTCAAAGATCGAGGCGCTGCAGGCTATATTCGGCGATGAGGTGCTGATGCATCACGAGTTTGCCCTGCTCAATAACGAGCTTGTTGCCTTCGATCTTCCGGTCGTCCGCTACTCCAGCGACAAGCGCCTTTTCGAGCTGATGCGGATCTACGACGAACACGGCTGCCCGGCGTCCAACCCGCATGTTCCCTATGTCGAAGGCGGCTCGATGAAGCCCGACTTCCAGCATCTCGCCTGGAAGAAGCGGCTGGATCCCCACGGACTGCTCAACTCGGCCAAGTCACGTTACTGGAACGATGTGAAACACCTTACGCCGGACGAAATCGAGCAGTTGCCCTCACGCAACGGCTCAGCGCAGGCCTCTCACCTTGATCAGAATATCTTCGGAAAGCGCTGAAACGAGGGCCCGGTCGGCGCCCTTGCTCGGGATGAGGACGAACTCCACATCTTCCAACTGCGGCAGATGGCCGGCAGAAATCTCCTTCAGGCCGGAGGGAGACATGCTCTGCGGCTGCACCAGAACCCCCATGCCGGCGCGGGCGGCGGCCGTCAGCCCGCTCAGGCTTCCGCATGTGCAGACGATGCGCCATGGCATGCGGTGGCGTTCAAGCGCTTCCAGCGCGACACTCCGCGTGACGCTCGGTGCGGGGAAGGCGATCAACGGCAAGGTCGCAAGCGACAGGACATGGCCCGGATCGCGGGCGAGCCAGACAAGCGGTTCCCGATAGACGAGCCGGCCGCGGGTGTCGCCGAGCCTGCGCTTTGCCAGGACAAGGTCGAGTTCGCCATTGTCCTGCATCTCGTAGAGCGCCCCGCTGAGCGCGACGGTCAGTTCAAGATCGACGGAAGGGTGAGACTGGACAAAGTCCTCCAGCACCGCCGGCAGCCGGCTGGTCACGAAGTCCTCGGACACGCCGAGCCTCAAGGTGCCGCGCAGTTTTGTTGCGGTGAACAGCGCCTGCACCTGCCCTTCTATCGACAGCATGGTTCTGGCATGGCCAAGCAGGGCTTCGCCGTCGGGCGTCAGCACCACCTTGTGCGTGTCCCGCGCCAGCAACTGCCTGCCGATCGCCGTTTCCAGCTTGCGGATATGCTGGCTGACGGTGGATTGACCGAGCCCCAGCCTCTCTGCTGCGAAGGTGAAGCTTCCCATCTGCTGGACGGTGACGAAGCTTCGGAGTTGGGTCAGGTCAAGCATGACTATCCCAAATTGCGATAACTGTTATTCCTTGTATCCTATTTCGTAATGCGCGAAAAGATGGCCCTCGCTATCCTATGGAACATGTCATGCGCCGTTTTCTGCCGGATACCTTTCTGATCCTGCTCCTGTGCACCGTCGGGCTTGCCTCGGTTGCGCCGGCAAGCGGGCAGTTCGCGGCATGGTTTTCGATCGCGACCAACCTGGCCATAGCGCTTCTTTTCTTCCTTCATGGCGCCAGGCTTTCGCGGGATGTGGTCGTTGCCGGCCTGCTGCATTGGCGTCTGCATCTCGTCATCCTCCTGACGACCTTCGGCCTGTTTCCCCTTTTGGGTATGGCGCTTGGCTACTTGCCTTCGTCGATCCTGCCGAAACCGCTTTACCTTGGCATTCTGTTTCTCTGCGTCCTGCCATCAACGGTGCAATCCTCGATCGCATTCACCTCGATGGCGGGCGGCAATGTTCCCGCCGCCATCTGCTCTGCATCGGCTTCCAATATCTTCGGTATGTTCCTGACGCCGCTGCTCGTCGGCCTGCTTTTCTCCATGGGCGGACACGGCGGGTTCTCATGGGATGCGCTGAGCCAGATCCTGGTGCAACTGCTCCTGCCCTTTGTGCTCGGTCAGATTCTGGAACCGAAGATCGGCAACTGGATACGCTCAAAAAAGAAGCTGCTGATGCCCGTCGATCGCGGCTCTATCCTGATGGTCGTCTATCTTGCCTTCAGCACGGCGGTGGTCGAGGGAATTTGGCAGATGTTCTCGCTGCGCGACATCGCCGTCGTCATTGTCGCCGATATGGCGCTGCTCGGCCTGGTGCTTCTGTGCACGATCTATGGCAGCCGGCTCCTGGGCTTCAACAGAGCGGACCAGATCACGATCACTTTCTGCGGCTCGAAGAAGAGCCTGGCGAGCGGCGTACCGATGGCGAACGTCATCTTTGCCGGACAAGGCGTCGGCGCGATCGTTCTGCCGCTGATGCTCTTCCATCAGATACAGCTCATGGCCTGCGCCATGATCGCCCAGAAATATGCCAAGGCAGCGCATCGATCCGCCCTGCCGCAAGCCGAGCCGGCGCCCGCAACGGTGTAGGACCGGGCCTTTAGCATACCCTCGAGGAGACTGCGAAACTTCCAAGGAAAGACGGGCGAGACCCTTCACCCACTGCAGCGTATGGCCCTCCTGAAGACCTTTTGAACGCCTTCCATATTGCACTGCCGAGGGTTGGGCCGGGGAAGCGCGAAGCTGTTTCAGAGAAGATCAGGCCCGATACCAGTCGAGCGCTCTGACCGCGCGGTAAAATTACACCCAAAAATAGTAAATTTCGGATAATTGACCGCAATTTTGGCCGGGCATAGGGTCCGGCTCGTCGGCGCTTGGGGAATAGGCGAGCGGCACCGGAATTTTTGCAACTGATGCGAATTGCGACCGGCAGCATGGCTGTTTTCGGCAACGGCGAAGCCGTGCGCGACGCCCGTTGCCGGTTTGCGTTTGCAGGACGGGGAAGACCACGTGAGCAGCATTCGCCGCAGCCGACGGGACGCAGCCAAAAACGATAGCGCTCAGAAGCATCCCACTGCCAGGAAGGCCGAAGCCCCGGCAAGCTCACCCTATGCACGCTACCGCGCGATCCTGCTTGCCGGTACCGCCCTGGTCGCGCCCTTTGGGCTGCTGACGACGAACCAGCCGGCACTGGCGCAATTCACCGGAAGCAATGGCGGGAATGGTGCCAACGCCGGCGGCAATGGCACTTCTGCTGGCGGCGGCGGAGCCGGCGGCAACTATGGAGACGGCAGCGCGACCGCACCTGGCGGCGGAGGCGGAGCCACCGGCGGTCAGGGGTCCCGCGGCGGCAGCGGCGGCGGCTCGGATGGCGGCGGTGGCGGCGGTGGCGGCTATATCCTTGGCGCCGGCGGTGGCGGTGGTGGCGCAGGTGGCGCAGGACTGGTCCTCGGCACCGATCTGAACAACAGCAATGCCATCACCGGCGGCAATGGCGGCAACGGTGGCAGCGGAAGTTTCGGTTCCGTCCCCGCCGGCTCCTACGGCGGCGGCGGCGGTGGCGGCGGCGGCGGTTCCGGAATAATCGCCACGACGGGTGCCAACCTCACCAATTCCGGCACGATCACCGGCGGCAATGGTGGCGGCGGCGGGACCGTGAACGGCATCTACGCATATACCAACCTGTCGGAGAACGGAGCGGGCGGCAGAGGTGGCAACGGCATCACCGCCACCGGTTCTGCCGGGCTGACGATCTCCAACAGCGGCACGATCAAGGGCGGCGGCGGCGGCACCGATTTCCAGAATTACCAGCCCTACCGGCCGCAGCCCGGCGGCTACGGAATCGTGGGACAGAACCTGACGATCATCAACAGTGGCACGATCGCCGGTGGCGCTCAGGGCGGGGCCGGCGGCGCGGGCGGCGCGACCTCCACTGCCATCATCATCACCGGCGGCGTCAACAGCATCAAGGCGCTCGCCGGCAGCAACATCGGCGCGATCGAGCTTGGCGGCAACACGACGCTGGCGGGTACGTTCAACAACACGATCCAGGTCAACGGCGGCATCACCATGTCGGTGACCGGCCCGACCTCTGCCGATGATGTGTCCGGCATCACCACGCTGACGAATTATGGCACGACCGCGATCGCTGCCGGGCGCACGCTGAGCGCCCAGACGATCAACAATGGCGCTGGCACGATCAGCGTCGGCGCCGGCGCGACGCTGCGCGGCACAGGCAACACGCTGAACAACAATGCCACCATCGATGTCGATGCGGGCGGCAACCTCATCGATGCCGGCGCGATCAACAACCAAGGCGGCGGAACCATCAATTTCAATGGCCCTACCGGAACAGCGACGTTGTCCGCCGGCGCAAGCGGTATCAACAACGACGGGCAGATAAAAGTGCTGGGCGGCGACGTGGCCGTGACCGGCAACATGAGCAACCAGAACAACGGCACGCTCTCGCTGACCGGCGGCAACATGACCGGCATAGGGACGCTGACCAACAGCGGCACGGCGACATTGAACATAGCTTCCGGCTACAATCTTGGTGTCGACACTCTCTCGGTGACCGGCGGCAGCGTCACCGGCACAGGCAGGATTACCGCCACGACTGCCTTCAACATTCAGGCCGGCACGATCGCTACGGCACTTGCCGGCAGCGGCGCAGTCAACAAGACCGGCACCGGCACCGCAACGCTGAGCGGCACCAACACCTATTCAGGCGGCACCAACATCAACGGCGGCACGCTTTCCGTCTCGTCGGGCGCCAATCTCGGCACCGGTGCGCTGAGCTTCAACGGCGGTACGCTGCAGGCAACCTCCTCCTTCACCACCAGCCTCGATGCTACCCTCGACACAGGCGGCGGCACCCTGTCGGCGGCGACAGGAATCACGCTTACCTATAACGGCCTTCTCAGCGGCGCGGGCGCGCTTACCGTCGCCGGCGGCGGCAAGGTATCGCTCGACGGCGGAAACACTTATCTCGGCGGCACCACGCTGATCGGCGGCACGCTGTCCGTGCTCAACGATTCAAGCCTCGGCGACACGGTAGGTGCGCTGACGCTTCAGGGCGGCACGCTGGAGACGCGCAGTACGTCGATAGCGATGCGCGATGTCGTGCTGAACGGGACGGGCGGCGACTTGGCTCAGGCTGCGGGAGCAGTCCTTATCCACTCCGGCCAGTTCACTGGAACCGGCGCGCTTACCGTAAGCGGACCCGGTACGCTGGAACTCACCAACAGCGCCAACAGCTATTCCGGGGGGACAACGCTGGCCGGCGGTACGCTTGAGGTCACCGGCGACGATACACTGGGCAGTGGCGGGCTCACCTTTATGGGCGGCGCGCTCGCCACTGCGGACAGCTTCACCATGAACCGCGCCGTCACGCTGTCGAGCACGGGAACGATCGCCCCCGCCGAAGGCACGACGCTTTCCTATGCCGGTGCTATCAATGGCGTTGGCGGCCTCACCGTCGCCGGCGGCGGCACGCTCGCCCTTCTCGCAACCAACGGCTATCTGGGCGGCACCACGATTTCCGGCGATGCCACCCTTTCGGTGCTGTCCAACGACAACCTGGGTGCGTCAACCGGCGCCCTCAATTTCGATGGCGGTACGCTCAGCGTGGGATCGTCCTTCGACATGACCCGCAGCGGCACCATCGATACAGGCGGCGGCACCGTGGCACTCGACGGCACCACTTTGACGTCTCTGGCAGGGTTCAGCGGTTCGGGCGCCCTGACTGTGGAAGGCACCGGCACATTGGTGCTGGCCGGCGCCAACACCTATAGCGGCGGCACGACGATCACCGATGCAACGCTGCAGATCGGCGATGGCGGTGCCGGCGGTTCGCTGGCGGGCGCGGTGACCAACAACGGCAAGATCGTCTTCGACAGGACGGGATCCGTCACGCTCGGCGGGGCGATCGACGGCAGCGGCAGCCTCGAACAGACGGGGTCGGGCACTACCATCCTTGCTGCGAACAACAGCTACAGCGGCGGCACCAAAATATCGGGCGGAACATTGCAGATCGGCAATGGCGGCACTGCCGGTTCGCTGTCGGGTGATGTCGACAACAGCGGCGCGCTTGTATTCGACCGCTTCAACGACAGCAGTTTCGATGGCATCGTCAGCGGCGCGGGCACGGTTTCCAAGGCCGGCGCAGGCAAACTGACCCTGACCGGCGCCAACACCTATTCCGGCACCACCACCATCAGCGGCGGCACGCTCGAGGTCGGCGATGGCACCACTTCCGGCACGCTCGGCACGGGGGACATCAGCAACAGCGGCACGCTTGCCTTCAACCGTTCCGACATCGTCACCGTAGACAATGAAATCACAGGCACCGGCAAGCTGAACCAGACCGGCACCGGCACGACCGTCCTGACCGGCACCAGCGCCTATACCGGCGCAACGACCGTTTCCGCCGGCACCCTCCTCGTCAACGGCTCGATCGCCTCTTCTTCCAGCATCACCGTCGAAGCCGGTGCCACGATCGGCGGCAGCGGTACGCTTGCTTCGACCACGGTCAACGGCACGCTTGCTGCCGGCAACAGCCCCGGCACCCTCACCATTGACGGCGACCTGGTACTCAATTCCGGTTCGACCAGCGTCTTCGAACTCGGCACGCATGGTGTGGCCGGCGGCCCTACCAACGATCTTGTCGTCGTCGAAGGCGACCTGACTCTTGGCGGCACACTGGAAACACCCAATGCGGTGACCGGCTACTACCGGCTGTTCAATGTTTCCGGAACGACCACCGGCTCATTCGACACGCTGCCCACCGACGCCATCATCAGCACCGCCGTTAGCAACCAGGTCAATCTGCTGCTGCGCAACAACGGCCAGCTCCTGCAGTTCTGGGACGGCTCCGACCTCACCGGCAACGGCACCGTAGACGGCGGCGTGGGTACATGGAACGCGGCCAACGGCAACTGGACCGGCGCACCCGGCGAAGCCGGCATCAATGACAGCTGGCGCGGCGAGGTGGGCGTTTTTTCCGGCACCGCAGCCAGCGTCAAGGTCGAAGGGACCCTGGCCTTCCAAGGGCTCCAGTTCTCGACGGACGGCTATGAGCTGGCCGGCGGAACTTTGGACCTCTCCGGTGACGCCTACGGCAATGCAAGTGCCAGCTTCGTCAATACCGACGCCGGCGTGACGGCCATCATCTCGTCGGTTCTGACCAGCACCGGCCATGGTCTCGACAAGTTCGGCCTTGGCACGCTGGTGCTGGCCGGGGACAACACCTATTCCGGCCTGACCACGATCAAGGCGGGCACGCTGCAACTCGGCAACGCCGGCGCTGCCGGCTCGGTTGCCGGCGACATCGACAACGAAGGCGTGCTGGCTTTCAACCGCTCGGACGACGATTTGACGTTGGGCGGTGAGATTTCGGGCACCGGGCGGGTGGAGCAGAACGGCACCGGCACAACCACACTGACCGGCGCCAACACCTATACAGGCGGCACCAAGATAAATGCCGGCACCTTGCAGATCGGCGATGGCGGAAGCTCCGGCTCGATCGTCGGCGACGTCGTCAACAACGGCGCGCTCGTCTTCAATCGGTCGGATACTTACGGTTCTTTCGCCGGCGATGTTTCGGGCACGGGAGCTGTGACCGTAACCGGTGGCGGTACGCTGACGGCGAGCGGCGACCTCAGCCATACGGGCGGAACGACGATCGACAACGACAGTGTGCTGCTGGTCGGCGACGGAGCGACGAATGGTTCGCTGGCTGGCGATGTGACGAATTCCGGCACCCTGGCGATCGACCGATCGGACGACATCGCGTTTGACGGCGACATCAGCGGCTCGGGGATTTTGAACAAATATGGCGCCGGCGTGCTGACGCTGACGGGTAACAGCGGCAGCTATGACGGTATCGTCAACGTGATGGCCGGCACATTGCGGGTCGAGAACAGCTCGGCGATCGGCACCGGCTATCTCATGATGCACGATGGCGCGCTCGACTACGGCGCCGATGTCGAACTTACCAACATCCTGACCGTCCAGCAGGACAATACCGAACTCTGGGTCAAGCAGGGCACTGCCACACAGACCGGCATTATCCTGACCGGCGGCGGAGTACCGCGCGCCATCGAAAAGAAGGGTGCCGGCACGCTGGTTATCTACGGGATGGATCACGGCGGCGCGACGACCGTCAGCGACGGCACGCTGAAAGCCGGCGCTTCACACGCATTCGATTCGCGAAGCGATGTGGCGGTGGCTTCGGGCGCAAAGCTCGATCTCGACGGCTTCGACCAGATCATCGGATCGCTCGCGGGCGCAGGCGATGTCACTCTCGGCGCAGGCGCTCTGACTTCTGGTGGCAACAACGGTTCTACGACATTCTCCGGCAGGATTTCCGGCACCGGCGCTCTGACCAAGGACGGAACAGGCATTTTCACGCTCAGCGGCACCAACAGCTATACCGGGGCCACATTCGTCGACGCCGGCACCCTCAAGGCGGGTGCGGCCAACAGCTTTGCGGCCGGCAGTGCCTTCAGCATCGCATCGGGCGCGAAGCTCGACCTCGGCGGCTACGATCAGATCATCGGATCGCTCGCAGGGGCTGGCGAAATCGCCTTGGGCGCCGGTACGCTTACCACCGGCGGCAACAACACTTCGACCGCATATGCGGGCGACATCGGCGGCAGTGGCGGCCTGACCAAGTCGGGGTCGGGCACACTCACCTTGTCAGGCTCCAGCACCTATACCGGCGCCACCAAGGTGGACAACGGGATGCTGAAGGCGGATGCGCAAGACACCTTTGCAGCAGGCAGCGCCTTCAGCATCGCTTCGGGCGCGACGCTTGACCTCGACGGCTACGACCAGATCATCGGATCGCTCGCGGGTGCCGGCAGAGTGACGCTCGGTGCCGGCACGCTGACTGCTGGCAATGCTGCCGATACCGACTTCTCCGGTGTCATCTCGGGCAATGGCGGATTGGTCAAGCAAGGCGTTGGCACGCTGACCGTATTGGGCAACAACACCTATACCGGCACGACCTCGGTCAATGCCGGCCGGTTGCAGGTCAACGGCAAGCTCGCCGACACCGACGTCACGGTCAAAAGCGGCGCAACGCTAACCGGTTCAGGTTCGATCGATGGGGACGTCACGGTTTCCGATGGCGGCCATCTCGCGCCCGGATCGAACCACGGTCCGTTGACCTTGGGCTCGTTGTCTCTGGCGAGCGGCGCCTATCTCGACTACGAGCTTGGCTTGACCAGCGATCGCGTCGATGTCGTCGGCGACCTCACGCTCGACGGCATCCTCAATCTCAGCGGTGACAATGACTTCGGCGCAGGCATCTATCGTCTGTTCAACTATGGCGGCACGCTGACCGACAACGGTCTGGCCATCGGTACCGTTCCCGCCACCTTCCTGGCCAGCGATTTGACCATACAGACCGCAATTGCTGCGCAAATCAACCTCGTCAACACGAGCGGCACCACACTGTCATTCTGGGACGGCGGCTCGGCCGCGAATTTCAACAACGGCACGGTAGATGGCGGCGACGGGGTGTGGAGCGCTACCGGCGGAAACTGGACCAAGCAGGATGGCGCTTTCAATGCACCGATGACGCCCCAACCCGGTTACGCCATCTTCCAGGGTCAGGCCGGCACCGTGACGGTAGATGGCAACCTCGGCGGAATTGCCGTCACCGGTATGCAGTTCGCCAGCGACGGCTACCGCGTCGAGGGCGACGCCATCACGCTCGCAAATGCCGCAACAACCATTCGCGTCGGAGATGGCACCACCTCCAGCGCAGGCACCAAGGCCACGATCGCCTCCGAACTCACCGGCGCCGGCACGCTCGTCAAGGATGACCATGGAACCCTTATGCTGACCGGCAACAACAGCTACACCGGCGGCACGATCGTCAAGGGTGGCAAGCTCTCGGTCTCTTCCGACGCCAATCTCGGTGCAGCCTCCGGCGGCCTTGCCCTTGCCGGCGGCACACTTGGCAACACAGCCGCCATGGCAACCGCACGCGACATCGGCCTGCGCTCCGCAGGCGGCACGCTCGACACACAGGCAGACCTCACTGCATCCGGCAACATTTCCGGCGAAGGCAAACTTACAAAGTCCGGCACCGCGACGCTGACTCTGACTGAAACCAACACCTACTCGGGTGGCACCAGGATCGATGCAGGCACGCTTCAGCTGGGCAATGGCGGCACGACCGGTTCCATAGCCGGCGACGTCGACAATAGCGGCGTGCTCGCCTTCAACCGATCGAACCTTCAGACCTTTGCCGGTTCGATCTCGGGCAGCGGCGCGGTTCAGCAGACCGGTTCCGGCAAGACCGTGCTCACCGGCACCAACACCTATGCCGGCGGCACGACGATAGCGTCCGGGACGCTGGCCGGCACGGCTTCGAGCTTCGGAACCGGAGCCATCCTCAACGAGGCTGCATTCGTCATCGACCAGAGCACCGACGCCAGCTTCGCCAACGCCATCAACGGCACCGGCGCCTTCGCCAAGACGGGCAGCGGCGCGCTGACATTGACCGGCACCAGCCTGCTCACCGGGGAAACCACGGTCAGTGCCGGGCGGCTTGCCGTCAATGGCTCGCTCGCCAACTCGAGCGTTACCGTGGAATCGGGTGCGATCCTCGGCGGCACAGGCACCATCGGCGAGGTTACGGCACTGTCGGGCTCGACCGTCGCGACCGGCAATTCCATCGGCACGCTCAACGTTGCCGGCGACGCGCGCTTTGCCGCCGGCTCCACTTTCCAGGTCGACGTCGACGCCACCGGCAAATCAGACAGGCTCGCCGTCTCGGGCAAGACGACGCTTTCGGGCGGTACCGTGCAGGTTGTTGCGGGAAGCGGCAATTACGGGCAGTCGATGCAATACACCATCCTGACGGCGGCCTCGGGAATCTTCGGCCAATTCGGCTCGGTCACCACCGACCTTGCGTTCCTGACACCGACACTGTCCTACACAACCAACGCGATCGGGCTGACGCTCAACCGCAACGCCATCTCGTTCACCGACATCGCGCTCACCCGCAACCAGATCGCTACCGGTGGTGCGGCAGAGGAACTGGGCAACAAGCATGCGCTCTACAAGGCCATCGTCAATCTCGACAAGGAAGGCGCCCGCAAGTCCTTCGACGCACTGTCGGGCGAGGTCCATGCCTCGGTAACCGGCATGCTGGCCGAAGATAGCAACCTCCTCGCGAACGCCGCGAATGATCGGATAAGGGCTGCGTTCGGCGATGCCGCAATCTCCCTCCCGGTCATGGCATATGGCCCGGACGGCCCCTTGCTCGCGGACGCGACGACCGACCGCTTCGCCGTCTGGGGCCAGGCCTACGGATCATGGGACAAGACAAGGAGTGACGGCAACGCGGCGGCTTTCGACAGCAGCACAGGGGGATTCGTCGGCGGCGCCGACGCTGGCATCAGCGACAATGTCCGCCTCGGCGTATTCGGCGGCTACAGCCATAGTTCCTTCGATGCGGAAGGCCGGGCTTCATCGGGCAGCGCCAGCGCCTATAATTTCGGCGTGTTCGGCGGCGGCCAGTGGGGCAACCTCGGTCTGCGCGGCGGTGCCGCTTACAGCTGGAACAACATCGAAACCAGCCGCGAAGCCGCCTTCCCCGGCTTTTCGGACAGTCTCAAGGCGCAGTACGATGCCGGCACGGCACAGGTCTTTGGTGAAGTCGGTTATCGCCTGCAGGCTGGCGGCTCGACATTCGAGCCGTTCGCCGGTCTCAACTATGTCGCCGTCAGGACCGACGGCTTCAGCGAAAAGGGCGGCACGGCGGCTTTGAAGGGCTACGATTCGACCAGCGAAACGACTTTCACAACGCTCGGCATGCGCGCCAGCACCGACATCACGCTACAGGACGTCAAAGCCACCCTGCACGGCATGATCGGCTGGCGGCACGCCTTCGGCGACGTCACGCCGCTGAGTTCGCTCGCCTTCACCGGGGGCAGCGCTTTCACGGTCGCCGGCGCGCCAATCGCACAGAACAGTGCGATCGTCGAAGCCGGGCTCGATTTCGCCCTGTCGCCTGCCGCCAAATTCGGCCTTGCCTATTCCGGCCAATTCGGCGATGGGGCCGTCGACCAAAGCTTCAAGGCTAATTTTGCTGTAAGCTTCTGAGGCCTTGGCGGTCTCGCTGCCTGAGCGCGTCGAGGCCGTCGCACTGGCATCATTTGCAGGTAAAACCTCCATCCACCGGCAGGGCGACGCCGGTAACGAAGGATGCATCGTCCGACGCGAGCCACAGCACCGCGTGCGCGACCTCCTCGGGCTTGCACAGGCGGCCGAGCGGAACGGCCTGCATCATACGCTTCTCATTTGCGGCCGCCTCCACCGGATCGCCGCTGCGGCCGGTGAAGCCTGTCATCATCGGCGTATCCGCCAATCCCGGGCAGACCACGTTCACGCGGATGCCGTCAGGCGCAAAGCTCTGGGCGAGCGACTTCGTCAAGCCCACGACCGCAAACTTAGCGGAGGAGTAGATCGGGCTGAACATCGAGCCGACGAGGCCGGACACCGACGCAGTAAAAACGATCGAACCGCCGCCACGCTTGCGCATGTGACGCACGACCTCACCGGCCGACAGCACTGCGGAATCGACGTTCAGCGCCGTCGAAAAACGGTAAGCCTCGAGGTCGAGATTCTCGATGCCGCCGGGCCCGGGCGTTCCGGCATGCGCCCAGAGAATATCGATGCCGCCGAGCTTTTCGGCTGCAGCGTTGATATGGTCCCGGGCGCCTTCCGGCGTCGAGAGATCTGCAATGATGGTCTCGATCGGCGTGCCCGCGGCCTTCATCTCCGCTGCAAGATCGGCCAGCCCCTTCTCGTTGATGTCGACGGCGGCAACCCGCGCGCCCTCCTGAGTAAAGAGCTTCACCCCTGCCCTACCCATGCCGGAGGCGGCGGCGGTCACCACCACGAGTTTATCTGCAAGCCGCATTTTCCGTATTCCTCCCGACTGATGGTTCATTGCGCATAGGCGTCCGGGAAACGCCCGGTGGTGCTGACCACCGTCGTGCGCGTCTCCAAATATGAATCGAGTGCTTCCGTGCCGTTCTCACGGCCCCAGCCACTGGCCTTGAAGCCACCGTAAGGCGTGGACCAGCGGATGTAACGATAAGTGTTCACCCAGACCATGCCGGCGCGGATGCGCGAGGAGACGCGATGGGCGCGCCCGACATTCTGGGTCCACAGGCCGGCCGTCAGGCCGTAGGTCGTGTCATTGGCGAGCGCGACCGCCTCCTCCTCGCCGTCGAAGGGGATGAGCGCTGCGACCGGCCCGAATATCTCCTCGCGCGCGATGCGCATGTCGTTGGTCGCGTTGGCGAAGACCGTCGGCTCGACGAAGTAGCCTTCCGCAAGCCCGTCACGCTCGACGCGCCGCCCGCCGGCGACCAGCTCCGCGCCATCGTGCCGACCGATGTCGATATAGGACAAGGTCTTGCTCAATTGCTCGGCGCTTGCCTGCGGCCCCATATGGGTGGCCTGATCGAGCGGCATGCCGACGCGCACGCGCCCCGCCCGGCGGACGAACTCCTCCACGACGCGGTCGTAAACCGGGCGCTCCACCAACACGCGCGAGCCGAGCGCGCAGCTCTGCCCGCACAGTGCCCAGGCCGAGCCTGTCGTGGCGTTGAGCGCCTGCTCCAGATCGGCATCGGCGAAGATGATATGCGGCGCCTTGCCGCCAAGCTCGAAGGTGAAGCGCTTGAGCGTGTCGGAGCCTGCCTTGAGGATCGAGCGCGCCGTGTTTCCTTCACCGGTGAAGGTGATCTTGTCGACGCCGGGATGCGCCACGAGATACTCTCCCGCGCCGTTGCGGCCATAGCCCGGTACGACATTGACCACGCCGGCGGGAAAACCTGCTTCCTCGATCAGCTTGGTCAGTTCCAGGGAAGTCACCGGCGTCTGCTCGGCCGGCTTCAGCACCACCGTACAACCGGCCGCCAGCGCCGGCCCGATTTTCCAGCACGCCGCCATCAGTGGGACGTTCCAGGGCGTGATCGCGCCGACCACGCCGACTGGCACACGCGAGGTGAAGGCATGGACGCTGTCGTCCATCGGGATGGTGCGGCCACCCTGCTTGTCACAGAGCGATGCGAACCAATGGTAGAAATTGTGATGTCCACCCACGTCGGCACGCGACTCACGGATGGCGCGGCCTGAATCGCGCGTCTCCAGCTCTGCGAGCTCGGCAGAGCGTGTCTGATAGAGATCGGCGAAGCGGCGCATGATCGCTGCGCGCTCGACACCGGACATGCGGCCCCAGGGGCCTTCAAACGCCTCTCGCGCTGCCGCCACCGCGCGGTCGATGTCGCGTTTGCCGCCATAGGCAACCAGCGCCCATGGCTTGCCCGTCGCCGGATCGATGCTCTCCATCATGCCACCATCCTCCGGCTTGACCCATTGGCCGCCGATGAAGAGGTGCTCGTAACGCTGCAAGGATCGGCTCACGTCGATCGCCAGATTAGTCACAATAGTGTTTTCTCCATTCTCATTTATGAATTTTTATGCGAGACGTTTCGTTGTCGTCAATCCACAAAATCAAACCATTCGCGTTTATGAGAATGATCGGTAAGATTTGACGGCTAGGACAATTCCCGTCAGCCATAAATTCTCTGTCATGAATTGTTTGTCCTTGATTCCAGAGACGGCCGGCATAGGCTCGGCTAAAATGAGGGAGGTGAAGCGTGGGACCTTTGGAAGGCGTGCGAGTCGTCGACATGACGACGGTGCTGATGGGCCCTTATGCGACGCAAATGCTCGGCGACATGGGCGCGGACGTGATCAAGGTGGAATCGCCGGAAGGCGACCTGATGCGCCAGATCACCCCTTATCGGAACGCGGGCATGAGCGCGCTCTACCTGAATGCCAACCGCAACAAGCGCAGCATTTGCCTCGACCTCAAGAACCCGGCCGGGCGCGATGCCTTGCTGGAACTCGTCAAGCAGGCGGATGTGCTGGTCTACAACATCCGCCCCCAGGCAATGAAGCGGCTAGGGCTCGATTACGAGACACTCAGCGCGCTCAATCCGCGCCTGATCTATGCGGGCGTCTACGGCTTCGGACAGAACGGTCCCTATGCTTCAAAGGCCGCTTATGACGACTTGATTCAGGGCGCGGCGGTGCTGCCGTCACTGATTGCGCAAACGGGAGACGGAACGCCGCGATATGTTCCGTCGGCAATCGCCGATCGCATCGTCGGGCTGGCTGCGGTCGGCGCGATCACGGCGACGCTGGTAAACCGTGACCGTACCGGGCGAGGCCAGGAACTCGAAATACCGATGTTCGAGACGATGGTGCATTTCGTCATGGGCGACCATCTCGCCGGGCTGACCTTCGAGCCGCCCGCGGGCAAGCCTGGCTATTCGCGGCTGCTCTCGCGCCACCGTCGGCCCTACCAGACAAAGGACGGCTATATCTGCGCGCTCGTCTACAACGACAAGCATTGGCGCAGCTTCCTCAAGGCGACAAATCACGAAAGCCTGATGACCGACGATCCCCGTTTTGCCAGTTTCGCCTCGCGCGCCGCCAACATCGATGATGTCTACGCCATGCTCGTCGAGATTTTCGCCGAGCGCAGCACGGAGGAATGGCTGCAGCTTCTGGAGCAGGCCGATATCCCGGTCATGCCGATGCACGATATGGACAGCATATTGAAAGACCCGCATCTGGTGGCCACGCAATTTTTCGAAACCATGGATCACCCGAGCGAAGGCCCCATCAAATCCATGCGCAATCCGATCCGATGGTCGGACACAAGGCCGGATACCCCTCGGCCGGCTCCAAGGCACGGACAGGACGGCATTGATGTCTTCAGGGAAATGGGTATGAGCGATGAGGAGATTCGTGAACTCGTTGCTGCCGGAGCGCTGATCATGCCTGAATAGGCTGGGGCGTAGCGCTATTGGAGGGAAGATGCTCGTACGACAGGCCGCGAATGTAGTCGAACTCCTGGAGTTCTTCTCTCGCAGGCGGCAACCGGCAACTCTGGCGGAGATTGCCGACGATCTCGGCTGGCCACGATCCAGCACCTTCAATCTTGTCGGAACCCTTGCGGACAAGGGGTATCTGTACGAACCGCGCGGCCGCGGCGGCTACTATCCAAGTCCGCGATGGATGAGCGTACTTGGTGCGGTGAGCGACGCCGATCCGTTGCCGGAAGCAGTCATCGCCATGGTCGACGAGATCGGCGCGGAAACCGGCGAAACGACCGCCGTCGGGGCAACATCCGGAACCTCCGCAATCTTCGTCTATGTCTGCGAATCCACCCAGCCGATCCGTTATTTCGCGCAGGTGGGAACACGCGCTCCGATCCACGCCAGTTCGGCTGGGCGGGCGATCCTGGCGCAGTACACGCCACACGAACGGGACGCGCTCTATCGCAAGATCACCTTCACCAGCTACTCGCCGACGACGCCGATGAGTGTTGCCGCCATAGAATCCGAGCTGCGCAACGCCACCGAACGCGGCTATCACCACAGCAACTCGGAATATGTCCCCGATCTGGCCGGCGTCTCCTTACCGTTGCCGCTCGAGCACCGGCGGTTGTCCGTGGTGGTTGTAGGCCCGGTCTCGCGATGCCTTGAGCGGCGCCCACAGATCGCCGAAATCATGAAGCGCGCGATGGCGCGGTTTGGCTTCCAGATGTCGAAGCCTTGATCGTACTTTTCAGATCTGGCTGCTCTGGGATTGGCCAGACGCGACAGGAATATCGGGCCAGGGCTCAGCAGTCGATGACGAGATTGGCTCTTGGGATGGCCTGGCAAAGCAGCACCTGGCCTCTTGCCAGAAGCGGTTCTTCGCCGGCCGGATAGTCGGCGCTGCCGCTGACGATACGTTGCACGCAGGATTGGCATTCGCCGTTGCGGCAGGAATACTGCACTTCGACATTGTTGGCCAAGGCGAGATCCAGCAGCGATCCGTTTTCAGGTTTCCACGTCAAGCTCTTGCCCGAACGCGCAAACTCCACGGTGCAGGGCGCGCGGCCGGCCATGCCGCCGGACAAGGCGCCGGCCAGGCCGCCGGCTCGCGGCTCGAACGCTTCGGTCCTGATGTTTTCGGGCGCTGCACCCAGGTCGACCAGCCCCTGCCTGAGCGACGCCATGAATTCGTCGGGGCCGCAGATGTAGAAATCGGCGTCGGCAACCGGCGCCAATGATGCGAGCGTTGGAGCATCGAGGCGGCCGGAATGGTCGCAGGCATCGTTGCTTTCGGGCCGGGAATAGGCCGTGAACAGCCTGATGCCCGGATTGGCGCGCGCAATATGCCGCACTTCCTCTTCGAACGGATGATGCCTGGCGTTGCGCGCCGCGTGAACGAACCAGACATCGCGTCCGGCATCCTCGCGTCCCAGTTCCTCCAGCATCGGCACAAGCGGCGTGATGCCGACGCCGGCGCTGACCAGCACCA
>VFQQ010000568.1_pt1 | contig 69453 bp, 61 predicted proteins | sample 3512341 | NCBI WGS metagenome assembly VFQQ01 (sample SAMN10412373, study PRJNA504923) | tailings metagenome | isolation source: Relicate 2 Philex TSF1 revegetated site | place: Philippines: Tuba, Benguet | collected 2017-08-29
CGCCGCCCTCTCCGCCGTCACAGCCCAGGATGCCCTCGGCTGGTTCGTCGCTTGCAGCTATAACTTCATTTGAATTGCCTTAAAGGGCTCGAATTTGCGTCGATCAGCGTTCCCACGGCGCTGGGTGAACTCGCCCGGGGTGACCCGGGGGTATACCCTATGTCGCGATAAGCCGAATACAGGTAGAGTGTGGCCATGATCACCGTTACCCTCCTCGCCCTGGCTTACGTGATTGCCGTGATCGTTTTCATGGCCTGGGCGAAGGCGCACGCGCCGGAGGGCCGCGAGGAGTACGAACTCGGGTTCATCTACTCGCCGGTGGCTACCGAGGCGGCCAAGCCGGCCAAGGCTACGGTGGCATCCCGCTCGGTGCTGACCGAGGGGCTCACGCTTGCGCGCTGACGCGGCGCCGCTTTTCGTCTCCGTGAATTCCCGAGCCGGCCTTGGTGGCCGGCTTTTTCCTGTCCGGACGGCTTTACGTCGCGAGGGTCTGCCGCCGGACGTGCTGCGAGCAGCGGCAGCAGCCCGAGCAGCGCACAATGGAGCCGGGGCAAGCGGGCCCTTTTCATGACCGGAGCTCCGCGTGGTCGTCGACCGCCTCGGCGCGAAGATGCCGCGTTGCGTACATGATCGCCGCCAACAGGACGAATAGACCGCCCGTGCCGGCGAGCAGGGCGAAGTCCTCCAGCCGCAGCACAAGGTAAAGGTAGCCGTACACGACCACGAGCAGTGCCGGGAGCACGAGGGCCCCGCCCCCCGCTCCGAGCACGGCCCGCGTGTACAACCCGATCAGCAGGGTCGAGGCCACCGCGGCCGTGAGGTAGGCGGCGCCGAAGGCGATGAACTCTGAGAGCGCCAGCAGCGCGAGGTAGAAGAGGCACAGCGCCGCGCCGACGAGCAGGTAGTTGAGCGCATGCAGGCGTCGTCCGCGCAGCGTCTCGAACAAGAAGAAGGACGCGAAAACCAGCGTGATAAAGAGCACGCCGTGTTTGATCGCGCGCTCGACGGTGCGGTACGCCGTCACCGTATCCAGCAGGGAAACGCCCATGGCCGTCGCAAGCAGGTCCGCCGCCGCCGGCGCCTGGCTCCACTGCTGCGGAAAGGCCCGAGCGTAATGCGAGGTCTCCCACGTGGCGGCGAAACCTTCTGGCCCCACCTCGCGGTTCACCGGCAGTGCGGCGCCCTCGAAGCGCGGACTCGGCCACGTCGACCGCAAATCGACGGTCGTCATGCGCCCCACTGGCACGACGGCGAAGCCCTCGCTGCCGTTGAGTTCGACGTCGAGGCGGAACTCCGTCGTCTCGCCCATTGCGCGCAGGTCGAGCGGCCGGTGCAGGCCTTGCACGAAGCCGTCGAGCCGCGCACCCGGTTCGCAGGTAAGATTCGCCCCGCCCCAGACCAGATTGACCTCGCCGCGCAGCCCGCGCGGATCGTCGAAACCGAAACCGAGCCGCGCGCGTTCCCACACCGGCGTGACGCCCTCGAGTGCGAGCGAGGCGAAATCGGGTTTGCGGAACCGTCCCGTCACGCGGGCCGAGGCCCGGTACACCGTCGTCCGGAAGAGGCCGCGCGAGAGTTCGGAGGGGGTGAGTTCGCCTTCGACGCGCAGGTCCTCCGGCAGAAACCACGCCTCGCCGTTCCGCTCGACAATGCGCACCTCGCGTACGCGCCGCCCGTCGACGATGACCCACTCCTCGACCTGCACATTCCGACGGTACGGCACCACGAGTACCGGCCCGACCAGCCGCTGGGCGCGCCCCCACGTCGACGTGATCTCCGCCCGGGCGGCGGCGTGCCGCGCCTGGCGTTCGCCGAGGGTGCCACGCACAAGCCCGAGGGGAATGAGCAACAGCAGCACGAGAAAGCCGACGCCAAGGACGCGGAAAAACAAGGCCCGGCGCGCAAACCACGCCCGGCCGGCCGACAAGAGGGAAGGTTCCATGACCGCGAGTCTGCCCGGCCTCCATGAAGTCTTCGTGAAGTCAGTACGAATTCGCGCTGGGATTCCCAGGCTGAGACACGACCTGGCCCGCAGATCTCAGTACGAAAAAGCCCGGACCGGTATTACAGCGGACGCTGAGCTCCGACACAGAAGCCGAGGGAGGCCACACGGTGTGCGTAGAATCTGCGGCGGAGGCCAATTGGACCCGCTCCAAGCCGAAGTTCGGATCGGAGGATAAATTCTCTGAGGCTCTGTGTCGGAGCGCAGTGCCCGCTGTGACCCAATAAAGCTTTGTTGTCGATGGTGTGAAGTATGCGACTTAACCGTCGCGCTCGCCATCCTCCCCGATCGACTCGGTCGGGCAGCCTTCCAGCGCCTCGCGGGCGAGGGCAATCTCCTCCTCCGTGACCGGCTGGCGGTAGACGAAGGATTGCCCGCCCTCCTCATCCCTCCGGAAGAAGGCGGGGGCGGTCTCGCGGCACAAGTCGCAGTCGATGCAACTCGCGTCGACATAGAAGCTGCCGGGTACGTTCTCGGGTTTGCGTTCGGAAAGGTCAGCCATGACCCCAGTTTAGCGGAATCGCGTTCGTGCGTGAAATTCATTGCCCGCATGTTTTAATGCAGAACGTGAATGAGTACCTCGCACAGGTTCCCTTCGATTTGTACACGCTGAGCCTTTTCCGCCTCGTGGCGGAGCAGCGCAGTTTCACGCGTGCGGCTGAGGCGGCCGGGTTGACGCAGAGTGCGGTCACGCGGCAGATCCGCGGCATGGAGGAGAAGCTGGGGCTGCCGCTCTTCGAGCGTACGACCCGCACGGTTGTGCCGACGGCGGCGGGCGCGTGGTTGTTGCGGGAGTCGCGCCGGCTCCTGAGCGATGCGGACGACGTCCTGCGGCGCCTGCGCGAGGAGTTCGCCGACGCGCGCAAGATCGTTCAGGTTGGCGTGTCGCGCTCCATCGGCCTCGCCTATTTGCCGGGGTTTTTCCACGCCAACCTCCGGCGCGCGCCACAGGTCGGCTACCGGGTGCGCTACGAATCGGGCGCGGTCATCGTCGGCGCGTTGGAGGACAACGAACTCGACGTCGGCGTCATCTGCCCACCTCGCGCAGTGCCGGCGACGCTGCGGGTGACGCATCGTTTCGACGATGCGTTCACGCTGATCGGTTCGACGGAGGCGGCGGAGAGTTTCCCGCTTCGGCGGCGCGCCGCCGACTTACGGGCGTGGTCTGAGCGGCAGACCTGGATCGGGCTGGACGAGAAGTCCCAAACCGGCCGCCGGCTGCGCACGTGGATGACGGGGCAGGGCATCGCCGCCGAGCCGGCCCTCCGGTTAGACAGCTTCGACGTGATCATCACGCTCGTCACGCTCGGTATGGGCGTGGCCTTCGTGCCCGTGCGTTCCCTCGCGCTCCACCGCCGCAAACGCACCCTGCGCCGACTGCCCTGGCCCGAGCGTTTCGTGCGCAAGCTGGTCGTGGTCGTCCGCGCCAAGCGCGAACAACCGGCCCACGTGACCCGGTTCGTCGAGAATGTGTTGTTCTGAGCTGCAATCTCCCACATGGGCTGCCGAACCGGCGGGGCAAGGGCGCTTCGCCGCGTCCGACGACCGCCTTCGGCCGCAGGCATGGACCGCCCGTAATCGACGTTGCGCCCGCCGGCCGGGGGCGCTTACCTCTTCGCTCCCCCGTTCTGTGGCGTCGCATTGCCGGCGGCTTCGGTGACCCCGCGCCGAAGCTGGTCTACAATGCGACGTCTTCCGTGGTCGACCCGGGGAGCCGTTGTGTTCTCCCTTCAGTCTTACATGCCCATGCCCCCTTCCTCCTCCGTCTCCGGCGCCGCTTCGCTCACGCGGCGCACTGTTCTCAAGCAGGGTCTCGCCGGCATCTTTGCCTACGCGATGGCCCCCATGGTTCTGCCGGCCTCGCGGCTCTTTGGCGCCTCCGCGCCGAGCAACCAGCTCAACATGGCCTTCATCGGCACCGGGCTGCAGTTTAACGGGCACTTCTCCGCCATGCTCAACCGCGACGACTGTCGCGTGGTCGCCCTCTGCGACGTCTGGCGCTCCAAGATGGACCGCCATCGCGCGCGCGCCGAACAGTCCTACGGCGACGCCCGCCCGGGCGGCACCTACCGTGGTGTCGCCACCTACCAGCATCACGAGGAGGTCATCGCCCGCAACGACGTCGACGCGGTCTGGGTCTGCACGCCCGATCACTGGCACGCCCCGATCTCCAACGCCGCCATGAAGGCCGGCAAGGACGTCTATTGCGAGAAGCCGCTCACCCTCACCGTCCAGGAGGGCCGCGTGCTCGTCGACACCGCCCGTCGCTACGGCCGCATTCTCCAGACGGGCAGCCAGCAGCGTTCCAACGCCTCCTTCCGCAAGGCCGCCGAGATCGTGCGCAACGGCTGGATCGGCGACCTCAAGGTCGTGCGCACCAGCCTCGGCGAATTTCCGCCCGAGCCCTTGCTCGGCGAGCAACCGATCCCCGCCGACCTCGACTACGACCGCTGGCTCGGCCCGACGCCGTGGCGCCCGTACCACGAGCAGCGCATCCTCGGCAACTACGGCGGCGGCTGGCGCTGCTTCTACGAATACGGCGGCCGCAAGAACGGCGACTGGGGCGCCCACCACTTCGACATCATCCAGTGGGCCCTTGGCATGGACGAGTCCGGCCCCGTCGAATTCATCCCCAAGGGCTACGAGGGCGCGCCGTATCAGACGCACATCTACGCCAACGGCCTGCGCGTCGAGCGCGTCGATCAGGGCCTCCGGGCGATGATCGAGTTCGTCGGCACGAAGGGCACCGTCTGGGTTTCGCGTAACGATTTTCTGGAGACGGACCCCGTCGATCTCGCCGCGCGCCCCCTGCGTGCCGACGAGGTGCAGCTCTACGTGAGCGACAACCACCACTCGGATTTCGTGAATGCGCTCCGCACGCGCCAGCGGCCCATCTGCGATGTCGAGATCGGTCACCGCACCTCCACCATCTGCCACCTCAACGCCATCGCCGAGCGCCTCGGCCGTCCGCTCCGCTGGGATCCCGCGAAGGAGGAGATCGTCGGCGATCCGATCGCCTCCCGCTGGCTCGAGCGCCCGCGCCGCGCCCCCTACGGAATCCTCTGACGCCACGTCCGCGCTGTCCCGCACCATGACTTCCCCGCTCTTCCGCTCCACCCTCCGCCCCGTCGGCCTGGCCGCAACGCTCGCCCTGCTCGGCGCGGGCTGCGCCTCCTCCTCGTCGCCTTCCGGCGGCGCCGCAACGCCGTCGGCTGCGGCCTCCGCGCCCGCGTCCGAGGGCCCGACCACGCCGCTCGTCCTCGATCGCGAGGTCGCCGCCGTCGGCACCGCGCCGGCCGCCGTGCGCGCCAAGATCGCCGAGCTGCTCGCGACCTTGCGCCAGCCAGGGGTCGGTCCGCAGACGCGCCAGAACATCTGCGAGCAGCTCGGCCGAATTCTCCCGCCGCTCTCCGCCGGCGACCCGGCCCTCGCCGTGCTCGCACCAATGCTGCGCGATCCGGCCGAGGTCAACCTGGGCCGCCTCGCGCTCGAGCCCGTGCCCGGTGCCGCGGTGGACGCCGCCTTTCTCGAAGCGCTCGCCGCCACGTCGGGACCGACGCGCCTCGCCTTGATCCAATCCCTTGGCACGCGCCGTCAGGCCGGCGCCGTGTCCGCGCTGGCCGCCCTGCTCAACGACGCCAACGCTTCGCACGCGGCAAACGCCGCCCACGCCCTCGGGCAGATCGGCACGGCGGACGCCCTCGTTGCCCTGCTCGCGGCGCCCAACCCGGCCGCCCCGGCTGTCGTGGAGGCGCGGCTTTCCGCCGCCTGGCTGCTGCCGGAGATCGCCGGCAACGCCGCCCTTCGCGCCGTGCTCGCCGATGCGCGCATCGCTCCCGCCCAGCGCGCCGCCGCCCTGCGCGGGCTCCTTGATCGCGAACCCGCCGCGGCCACGCTCCGGATCGTCGAGGCGTTGTCCGGCGACGATCAGGTCTTCAAGGACGTCGTGCTCGAAGCCGTCGCCACGCACCCGGCGCGCGACGTGAGCACGGCTCTCGCCGCGAAACTCTCCTCCTGGGATGCCCGCACGCAGACGGCGGTCGTCGCCGCGCTCGGTCTGCGCGGCGATCCCGCGGCCCTTCCGGCCGTCACCGCCGCGCTCGCCCATGCAGACGTCGGCGTGCGCATGGCCGCGATGACGGCGCTCACTCGCCTGCCGGGCTCGCCTGAGCTTGCCGACCGCCTGGCGCGCACCGCCGCTTCAGCCGGCGGCAACGAGGCCGCCTCCGCCCTCGCCAGCCTGGCGCGTCTCGACGGCCCCGGCGTCGCCGCCGCCCTCGTGGCTCGCGCCTCCGAGGGCGAGCCGGCCGTGCGCAGCGTTTATCTGGAGGTCCTCGGGCTGCGCAACCAGACGGAGGCCTTGCCGCTGCTCTTCGCCGCGCGCAACGACGCCGACGTCAACGTGCGCACCGCCGCACTGGCCTCGCTCACCGAACTCGCCCCGGCCGGCGCGCAGGGTGCCCTCCTGGAGTGGACGATTGCCGCTGCCGAAGGACGCGAAGCCACGCGCGCCCTGCGCGCCTTCACGACGGTGTCGTTGCGCAACCCCGATCTCGCGACGCGCGACCGCGCCTTGGTCGAGGCGATCGACCGCGCCGAGCCCGCGGTGCAGCTGCGGCTCGCCGCCTTGCTGCCGCGCCTGCCCAGTCCGCTCACGCGCGCGAGCGCCACGCGCCTTGCGCTCGGGGCCGACGAACGCATTGCCTCCGCCGCGCTCGCGCAGTTGCAACGCTGGCCCGACGCCACCGTGCTGCCCGTGTACGTGGAGATCGCGACGCGCACCGATCGCGACGCCGTCCGCAAGACCGCGATCGAAAGCGCGCTGCGCCTGCTCGAACAGAGCCGCGGCCTTCCCGCCGCCGAGCAATCGGTCGCCCTCGCCGTCCTCTTCGGCACCACGCAGGACGCGAACCTTCGCCGCAACCTCGTCGCCGCCCTCGGCCGCGGTTCGAGCCCCTTCGCTCGCGCCTTTGTGAGCGGACTCGAGGGTGACCCCGCGCTCGCCGACGAAGCCCGGCATGCGCTTGCCAGCATTGCGGCCAACCAGAAGGGCGCGCCGCGCGTGGAGCTGTCTGTCCGCGCCGATCAAAGCGACAACCTCGTCGACGGACGCACCAACACCCAGTGGCGCGCCCCGCTCGACTCCGACCAATCGTTGCAGCTCGATCTGCACGAATCGCGTCCGCTGCGCCGCCTGACCCTCGACCAGACCGGCCGCCCTGGCGACTATCCCACGCAGTACGAAGTGTACGTTTCCGACGATCCGGAGAACCTCGGGGCCGCGCTCGTCTCCGGCAGCGGCCAGCGCGACCGCACCGTCATCGAACTCCCCGCCGGCACGAAAGGCCGCCACGTCCGCATCGTGAACCGCGAACGCCGCGAGAACGCCTTCTGGACCGTGTCGGAAGTCTTCGTCGACTGAGCCCCCCCGGAGGACGGACACTCCTGTCCGTCTTGATCGGACAGGTCGGTCGGATCCGACCGATCCGACTTCCCAAACCGGACGGACAGGAGTGTCCGTCCTCCCAGAATGTCGGCGCGCGTCGCGCAGCGAGCTCGCAGGAGAGAAAAATTACCCAAATCGAAAAAACGATTTAGCTAGCGTGCGGTGGAAAAGTGTGCATGGTCTGGAATTCTACCCCGGCCCCATCGTGCCCCCGTCTGATTCCGAACAACTTCGTTGGTTCACCGAACAGGTGCAGCCGCACGAGAGCGAACTCCGCGCTTACCTTCGGCGCAAGTTTCCCTCTCTTTTCGATCTGGATGATCTGATCCAGGAGACCTACGTGCGTCTCTTTCGCGCCAAGCGCGAAGGGCGGGTTGCGGAGGCGCGACCCTACCTGTTCGCGACGGCCCGGAACACGGCCTGCGATCTTTTCCGGCGCAGCAAGATTATTTCGATTTCCGCCTTAGCTGAAATCGACGACTTGTCCGTGGTAGAGGAAAGGGCTCCTGTCAGCGAAGCCCTCGATCATGAACACGAGCTTGCCATTCTCACCGAGGCGATCGCCGCCCTGCCGGACCGCTGCCGGCAGGTGCTTACGCTGTGCAAGCTCTACGGCCTGTCCCATCGCGAGGTGGCGCAGCAGCTCGGAATCTCCGAGCATACGGTCAACGCCCAGATTGCCCTCGGAGTGATGCGTTGCAGGAATTTTCTCCGCGTGCGCGGCTTGTTGAAGGAGCGTTCCGTATGAGCCGGGAACAGCACTCCACTCCTGACGATTCGGCACGGATCGAAGAGGAAGCGGCCGAATGGATCGCGATGCGGTACGCCGGCCTCACGCCGGAGCGTGCGGAGGCGTTCGGTCAGTGGCTGGCCGAGGATCCGCGGAATGAGGCGGTTTTTCGCGAGTTGGAGCAGACCTGGGTGATGCTCGACAAAGTGGGCGAACGGCATCCGGCCCGTGCGACCGCGCCGAATCCCGACGCGCTCGCCCCGGTCGCAGCGACGCCGCGGGTTCGACTTCGTCGTCGCTGGGTCGCGCCGGCGTTTGCAGCGGCGGCGGCGGTGGCCGTCGCCTTTCTTGGGCCGTGGCGTGCCGAGGGGCCCGAGCTCGACTATGCCGACGAAGCGTCCACCGCGGTCGGTCACCTTACGAATCTCGATCTTCCCGACGGCACCAGGGTGCGCTTGAACACCGACAGTCGCATCGAGGTTCGTTATACCGCGACGGAACGGCGCGTACTCCTGCTGAAGGGCGAGGCGCATTTCACCGTGGCGAGCATGCCGGCGCGTCCGTTCGTGGTGGAGGCGCGGGGCATGGCGGTGCGGGCGGTAGGCACCGCGTTCAACGTGCGCATGCACGACGAGACCGTCGAGGTTCTCGTCACGCACGGCAAGGTGGCGGTCCTCGACCGTCCCACCCCGCCTTCGGCGTCGCCGCCCCCGCCATCCGCGGATCGCCCCCTGCTTGTCGCCGGAGATCGGGCCATCATCCCAGTGATCGCCGCCGAGCGCGACGCCCGCAGCCCCGTTGCCGTGAGCCGTCTCGCCTCGCAGGAGATCGAGCGTGCGCTTGCGTGGCAGGATCGCCGCCTGGAATTCGAAGCCGTCCCGCTGAGGGAGATCGTGGCCGAGTTCAACCGCTACAACCGGCACCAACTCGCGATCGAGGACGAAGCGCTTGCCGAACGCCGCTTCGGCGGCAGTTTCCGCTCGGACGCCCCGGATGTATTCGTTCGTCTGTTACAGACGCGCTTTGGGCTGCAGGCCGAGCAGCGCGCGGGGACCACCCTGCTTCGCGAACCGCGTTTGTAGGCTGCGGCCGCAGGCGGACGGAAACAGCTCGAAGAAAGACTTAGTTAGTCGGCGGGGTTGGGCCGTGGTGTGAGGCGTCCGGAATGGTTCCGATTCACGCCCTTTCGTTCCCAAATGCTCCTACGCACGCTCTTCCTTGCCCTGGTTCCAATCCTCGTGGCCGCCAACCCGGCTATCCTCCGCGAAGGCTTCATCTACGAGAATGCTCCTTTCGAGCAGTGTCACGCTTCCACCATCGAACAGACGCCGGACGGTCTCGCCGCGGCGTGGTTTGGCGGATCGCGTGAGCGCAACCCCGACGTTGGCATCTGGTTCTCGCGCCTCGTGGACGGTCGGTGGACGCCGCCGGTCGAGGTGGCGGACGGGTTGCAGTACACGTACACGGACGGATCGTCATTTCGCTATGCGACGTGGAATCCCGTCCTGTTCCAGCCGAAGAACGGACCTTTACTACTTTTCTACAAGGTGGGCGCGACGGCTCAGCAGTGGTGGGGGATGATGAAGACCAGCAGCGATGGTGGACGCACGTGGAGCGAGGCACGGCGGCTGCCTCCGGGCATTCTTGGCCCAATCAAGAACAAGCCGATCGAGCTTGAGGATGGTACGATCCTTTGTCCGACCAGCGACGAGACCCTGGAAATCCCGAGCTACTGGCGCGTCTATTTCGAAACGACGACCGACTTCGGTCGCACGTGGGCCAAGACCAGATACGTCAACGACGGGCAGACGATCAGCGCGATCCAGCCCAGCCTGTTGGAGCACGGAAACGGCCGGCTGCAGGCGCTCGGCCGCACGCGTCAGCAACGCATCTTCTCCGTTCGCTCCAACGACAACGGGCGGACTTGGGGTGAAATGGAACTCACCAACCTGCCCAATTCCAACTCCGGCACCGATGCGGTGACCCTGCGCGACGGCACGCACCTTCTCGTTTACAACCACGCCGTTCGCGGCCGGTCCCCTCTCAACCTCGCACGCTCCCGCGATGGGGTGACCTGGGAGGCGGTCCACGTCTTCGAGCGCGAGCCGGGCGAGTACAGTTATCCGGCCATCATCCAAAGCGATGACGGTCTCGTCCATGTGACCTACACTTGGAAGCGGGAACGCGTGAAGCATATCGTGCTCGATCCTGCCAGAATGAGCGGCAGACCCATCGTGAACGGCGTCTGGCCTTCAGCCCGATGATGCCGTTGTCGTGCTCCTCCCTGACCGGGCGCCTTGATCGGGCGGCCGACTACCGGCCGCGCGGCATCTATTCGGCACTCTGGATTCCCACGGAAGCGTCGGGCGGGGTGGACGAGAAGGCATTGGAGGTCCTGGTTGAGTTTCAGCGGTCACGCGGCATCCATGGGATCCTCGCCCTGGGCAGCACGGGGGAGTTCCCAAGGTTCGACTACGCTCAACGCAGGGCGATTCTGAAGGCCGTCGTGAAAGCGGCCGGCGACCTGCCGGTGATCGCCAATGTGACGGACCTCAATCCGCGCGTCGCGGTGAAGCTGGGGCGCTTTGCCCGGTCGCTTGGCGTAAAGGCCGTCGCCTTGATGCCGCCGATGTTCTTTCCGCTCTCGGCCGACGACCAGCTTGCCTACTTTCTGCACGTCGCGGAAGCGGTCGATGGTCCGGTGATGCTCTACAATTTCCCCGAGTTGACGGGCAAACGGATCTCCATCGAAACGGTGGCGGCGTTCGCGGAGCGGGCTCCGCTTTGCGCGATCAAGCAAAGCGGCGGCGAATTCACCTACCACCGCGACTTGGTCGCGCTCGGGCGGGAAAAGCGCTTCGCTGTGATGTCCGGTGCGGATACGCGCCTGCCCGAAGCGTTCGCGCTCGGCGCAGCCGGCGCGATCGGCGGCCTCGTCAACATCGTGCCGGAGTTGATGACGGCGCTCTATCGCAAGTGTGTGGTCGAGGGGCGTCGCGACGAGGTGGGCGAAATGGCCGCACAAATGGTCGAGGTGGGACGCATCGTCGACCAGCTCGCGTTCCCGCTCAACGTGGCCGCTGGCTTGGTCGGTCGCGGGCTGCCTCCAGGTGATTTCAAGACGGTCGTCTCAGCACAGTCGCGCACCCTTTACGACAAAATCGCCGCCGAACTGAGCGCGCGGTTTGCCTGCTGGAAGCTCGCTCCCGTAGTTTCCGCTGCATGACCTCGGTGTCCAATCCTGTTCTGCGGCGTGGCGGGTGGCGTCAGGCCTTCGCCCTAGGGTGTCTGCTGGCACTCGTGGCTGGAGGCGGATCGACCGCCGGTGCGGAGGAGCGTACTCGGCCCAACTTTATTGTCATCCTCTGCGACGATCTCGGCTGGGGCGATCTGTCGGGTTACGGTCATCCGCAGGTGCGCACGCCGCATCTTGACCGACTGGCCGCCGAGGGCATTCGCTTTACCTCCGCCTACTCGGCGGCGCCGGTTTGCTCGCCCGCCCGCGTCGGCCTGCTTACCGGCCGCAGTCCGAACCGAGCCGGTGTGTTCGACTGGATTCCCCCTGCGCAACCGGGCGCCGCCACGGCGCAGGCCCGCCATCTTGTCCACATGCGGCAGGAGGAAGTCACGCTTCCGCAGGTGTTGCGCGCAGCCGGTTATGCCACCGCCCTCGCGGGCAAGTGGCATTGCAATGCGGTCTTCAATCATCCGTCGCAACCCCAGCCGGACGACGCGGGTTTCGATCACTGGTTCGCCACGCAGAACAATGCCGGACCTTCCCACGAGAATCCGGTGAACTTCGTCCGCAACGGCGAGCCGGTCGGGCGGCTGGAGGGCTTCAGCTGCCAGCTCGTGGCCGACGAGGCCATCGGCTGGCTGGACCGCCACGCCGCGGTCACTCCCACCCGGCCTTTCTTCCTCTACGTGGCGTTTCACGAGCCTCACGAACCCGTGGCCTCGCCGGCAGACCTCGTGGACCGCTACCGGGGCATAGCACGCTCGGAGGATGAAGCGCAGTACTTCGCGAACGTTGCCAACATGGACGCCGCAGTCGGGCGCCTGCTCGCCTCGCTCGAACGCCTGGGGTACGCGAACGACACCCTGGTGTTCTTCACCAGCGACAACGGTCCGGAAACGCTTCTTCGCTACCGCGGAGCCCGGCGATCCTATGGCAGGCCGGGACCCTTGCGCGGCATGAAACTCTGGACCACCGAAGCCGGCGTGCGGGTGCCGGGCATTCTCCGCTGGCCCGCCCGGGTGAAGGCAGGCCAGGTGCTTGACGAGCCGGTCAGTGCCCTCGACCTGCTGCCAACATTTGCGTCCTTGGCCGGTGCGACCGTGCCGCCCAGCCTGCACTTGGATGGCGCGAACATCCGACCGCTTTTGGAGGGCGAAACCTTGGAGCGTACTCAGCCCTTGTTCTGGGTCTACTACAACGCCATCAATGAGCAGCGCGTCGCAATGCGCGACGGCCCATGGAAACTGCTTGCCCGTCTCGAAGGCGGCGAATTCCCCCGCTACGAGAACATCACCGCGTCCGTTGCTCCGGCGGTCCGGAGCGCCCGCCTTACCGACATCTCCCTGCATCGGGTCGACACGGACCCGGCGGAATCGCTCGATCTTGCCTCCGCCGAACCTGCGCGTCGTGAGGAACTCGCGCGCAAGATGGAGGCGATCTATCGGGAGCTGACCGCCACCATGCATGTCTGGCCGGACTGACCGTTGTAGTTGAAATGCGGTGACAGAGGTGCCGGCGGCTATCCCCGCCCGGCCTTGAAGGTGGTTTGCCTGCGCGAGGGCGATGGGGGCGGTCTCCGCCTGTAGTCCATTTGCGGCGAAGAAGCTCCGCTGGAGAAAACGCTGAGGTCGCGACGAAATCTTCAAATTTCCTTAGTTAGTCGCCCCCCTCTGCCCGTGGTTCTGGGCAGCCGCAACAAGGCCTCCCTTTCTACCCCATGAACACTTCCCTTCGTTCTCCCTTCGCCGCGCTCCTGCGTCCGGCACATATTGCGCTCACGGCCGTCGTGCTGGCGCTGGGCTTCGCGGCCAGGGCCGCGGAAGCGCCCGTGAAGACCTTCGACATTCCGCCAGGACGCGCGCTGGTCACCCTCAAACAGTTTGTCGAGCAGTCCGGCGCCCAGCTGCTGTACTCGGCCGACGAGGTCGAGGGGATCAATACCAACGCGGCCAAGGGGCGGCTCCAGCCGCGTCGCGCCTTGCAATTGATGCTCGCGGACACGGGACTCGAGTCGGCTGAAGACCCGGCCACGGGAACCATCACCGTCCACAAGGTGCGCGCGACCGGGCGCCGCTCCACGGCCGCTCCGACCGCGGAAGTCGGCACGGTCGCCGGACTGGTCAGCAATGCCGGCACCCGCACCAACCTGGAGGGTGCGGTGATCACGGTGGTCGAACTGGGGCGGCGGGTGCTGTCCGATCCTTCCGGACGCTTTCAGCTGAGCAACCTTCCCGCGGGCACTTACACGCTGCTGGTTTCGTACACCGGACTGGATTCGCGGCAGGAACAGATCGAGGTTCGCCCCGGGCAGACTTCGCTGCGCAACGTCGAGCTCACGTCGCAGATCTACGAACTCGAAAGTTTCGTGGTAACCGGCGACCGCGAGGGCAACGCCCTCTCGATCACGAAGCAGCGAAACGCCACGAACGTGATGAACGTCGTCGCAACCGACACCTACGGCAACGTCTCGGAAGGCAATCTCGGAAACTTCATGCAACGTCTGCCCGGCGTTGGCACGAACGAAGAGGTCGGCGACATCACCGGCATCATCATCCGCGGCACCCCTCCCGGCTGGAGCGCGGTGAACGTCGACGGCACGCGGGCCTCGTCGGCCAATGCCTCCAGCGGCATTGCCTTCATGGGACGCGGCACGGTGATCGACCAGATCCCGGCCGACTTCATCAAGGAGATCGAACTGACGAAGGCGCCGACTCCCGACATGCCGGCGGATTCGATCGGCGGCACCGCGAACCTGGTGACGCACTCCGCCCTCGACATCAAAGGCAACCGGCTTTCCTACCGGGCGGGCGCCAACGTCAACACCTACCGCCGGAAAGACCGGAATCTCACGCCCAACGCGAGCGTGACCTATCTCGGCAAGTTCGGCTCGCGGGATCAGTTCGGCCTGGCGCTCTCTGCGAGCTACGTGGAGAGCAACAACACGCGCGACCGGATTCAGCTGAACCGCAACAACGACGACGGGTTCACGTCACAGGCGCGCACGTTGGACGACGACATCACGCGCATCCGTTCCGGGCTCAGTCTGAAGTTCGATTACGACGTGACGGAAAACACGCGTCTGCGCGCGGGCGTCAGCTACTCCGATTTCGACTTCGACCAGTGGCGCACCGATTGGGACATCACCTCCGTGGCCCGCGTCGCCGATTACAACGTGGTGAGTCGCGCGGCGATCGAAGGCGGGGCGATTCCCCGCGCCACCAACAACCAGACCGCCGGCATCGCTCCGGGGCACAGCGTGGACTTCTCCGAACTGCTCAACGCGAACTTCAACAATCTCGCGGGCCGCGAAACGCGCGTCGCCAGCAGCTACAAGTACGAGGTCTCCGGCGAAACGAAGCTGCCGGGAGACCAAAAGCTGAACTACGGACTCAATTACAGCCCGTCGGAGTACGTCTTCATCTTCCAGTCGATGCTCGTCAACCTGAACAACCGTCGCGTGGGCCTCGCGGTGGACTCGCGCGCCGATCGCCTGCGTCCCGTGTACACGCAGACAATGGGCCAGAACATTGAGGCCGGTGCGGACATGAGCGCGGTCACGTTCGCCCGTTTGCAGAGCAACGAACGCTACAGCAAGGAACGCGTGACGGGCGCCCGCCTGGACTATTCGAAGGAGTTCACCCAGGTACGGACGGCCCCTCTCTTCAAGGCCGGTGCCGACTGGCGGCGTCAGTACCGTTCCCTCGACACCTATTTTCCCCGCTGGCAGTACACGACTCCGACGGGCGGGACGGCCAACGTGAACGTGACGCCGTTCGTGTCGCCGACGGCCGGATACGGCCTTTTCAACAACAAGTATCCGCGTCGCGACCAGCTGGACTTCGCGGCGTTCTTCGAGGAGTTCAACACGAACCCCGACCGCTTTGTGGAGTTCCAGAACACCGTCACGAGCGGCCTGCTGGAGAACAATGCGACCGAAGACGTCTTTGCCGCCTACGCGATGGGGAGCCTGCGGATGGGCCCGGTCACGGCGCTGGGTGGTGTTCGCTACGAACATACGGCGATCGAAGCCCTTGGCAGCCTGAACGATCCGCGCAATCCCGACGTCGGGACCACGACCCGCGAGGGCGACTACGACGACCTCTTTCCGAGCCTTCATTTTAAGTACGAGCCGCGCCGCGGCCTGATCCTCAGGGCCAGCGTTTCGACCGGCATGGCGCGTCCCGCCCACAACGACCTGTTCCCCAATACGACGATTTCTTATGACGACGAGACGGGCTCGGGTTTGATTGTTCAAAACAACCCGGCGCTGCTTCCGCAGAAGACCACCAACTACGACGCGTCCATCGAGTATTACTTTCAGTCGGTTGGCGTCTTGTCGGCGGGTTACTTCGAAAAGCACATCGAAGACTTCCTAGGCCGCGAGGATCAGACGATCGGCAGCGGCGCTGGGAACGGCTTCGAAGGGGATTTCGAAGGATTCACACTCCGGACCACGCGCAACTTCGGTGCGGCGACGATCAAGGGCTTCGAGCTGAACTACAACCAGCAGCTCACCATGCTGCCCGGCTTGCTCAACACCCTTGGCGTGTTCGCCAACTACACGAAGTTGGAAACCAAGGGGCAGTACGATGGAGAGACCGACGAGTTGGCCCAGTTCATCCCGGAGATGTACAACGTCGGCCTGTCGTGGTCGTACAAGGGCTGGGCTTTCTCGGCGAAGTACCGCAACCAGTCGGGGTACCTTCGCACGTTCAACGCCAATCCGCTGTTCCGCGAGCGCACGCTCCCGACGAAGACCTGGGACTTCAACGTGAAGTACAAGTGGAGCCAGCGGCTTTCGTTCTACGCGGACGTTGTCAATGCCTTCAACCACGGGCCGTCCTGGTATCGCGGACCCGACACCTCCCGCATCAGCATGAGTGAAGTCTTTGGGGCGCGCGTCAGCTTCGGTGTCTCCGGAAGCTTCTAGGCGACCCGCACGACCTTAACCCCAACTCCTCCACGCATGCCCGTGCCCTTCGCGCGGCGCCGGAGACGATAAACCTTATGAAGTTCCATATTCCCTTTGCTACCGCCTGCTCCCGACGGGTCTTCGCGACCGCGGTCGCCCTGCTTTCGGGCGCCGTTCTGGCCGGCGAGTCCGCCGTCGTTCGCTCCGAGTTCATTTTCGAATCCGCACCCTATCCGCAGGTTCATGCATCGACGATCGAGGAGACGCCGACCGGACTGGTCGCCGCGTGGTTTGGCGGCACAAAGGAGAAACATCCCGATGTCGGCATCTGGGTGTCGCGTCTGGTGGACGGCCGCTGGACGCCGTCGGTCGAAGTGGCCAACGGCGTCCAGCACCGGAGGCCCGATGGATCGGTTCATCGGCATCCCACCTGGAACCCGGTACTCTTCCAGCCGCGCAACGGACCGTTGATGTTGTTCTACAAGGTCGGTCCGAACCCCCAATCGTGGTGGGGCATGGTGACGACTTCGGTCGATGGCGGAAAGAACTGGCTGCCTCCGAGGCGACTGCCGGAAGGCGTGCTCGGACCGATCAAGAATCGGCCCGTGCAACTGACCAACGGGGATATTCTCTCGCCCACCAGCGTGGAGACTCCGGAAACGCCCCAGCGCTGGATGGCCCATTTCGAGCGCACGCGCGACCTTGGCGAAACGTGGGAGGTGATCGGCCCGGTCAACGATGGCGTGGCCATTCAGGCCATCCAGCCGAGCATTCTGCATCTAAAAGACGGCGGCTTGCTGGCGGTCGGACGTTCGCGTCAGAACAAGCTGTTCGAAACGTATTCGAAGGATGGGGGCATAACGTGGAGTCCGATGGTTTTGGGCAGCCTGCCCAATCCGAATTCCGGCACCGATGCCGTGACCTTGAAGGACGGCCGTCATTTGATCGTCTACAACCATGTGCCGGGCGACCCGGGCAAATGGGGCGGCAAGCGCACGCCGCTCAATCTGGCCGTCTCGGCCGATGGTCGCACCTGGCAGGCGGCGTTGGTCTTGGAGAGCGCACCGGGTGAATACAGTTATCCGGCCATCATGCAGTCGGCGGATGGCCTCGTTCACATCACCTACACGTGGAAACGCCAGCGGATCAAACACGTGATCCTCGATCCGGCCCGAATTGCCGGACGCGACTTCGTCAACGGAGACTGGCCGGAACCGGCGGCACGATGAGGATTCGCCTTCGCCTCGTCCTTGCGGCCTTCGTCTGGGCCGGCGTTTCCGGACTCGCCCTCGCGCAGACGTCGGTGGAGGGGCGCCGGCCCAACATTGTATTAATCCTGGCCGACGACCTCGGCTACGGGGACCTCGGTGCGTATGGACAGGCGGTCATCCAGACGCCCCACCTGGACAAGATGGCCGCACGGGGCATGCGTTTCACGCAGTTCTACGCCGGTGCCTCAGTCTGTGCGCCATCGCGCGGCGTCCTCATGACCGGTCAGCACAACGGCCGCGGACGAGTCCGCGACAACATTCCCTACGGGGCTCACCTCTTGCGCGAAGACCTCACCGTGGCCGAGGTCCTGCAACGGGCCGGCTACCGCACGGGCATGTCCGGCAAGTGGAGCCTGGGCGACCATTGGGAGGAAGGCGCTCCGTGGCGGAAGGGCTTCGAAGCCTTCTTCGGCTACCCGAATCAAGATCACGCCCACTTCTATTATCCGCACTTCATCTTCGATCACGACCGGGTGAAGCTCCTCCCGGGAAATCGTCCAGGCAAACGGCCGACCCAATACGTGCCCGATCTGATGCAGGACTGGGCGCTCACCTTCATCGAAAATCAGAAGGAGGATCCGCGACCCTTCTTTCTCTATTATGCATTGAATCTCCCCCACTGGTCGGAGTTTCCGCGGATGTCGGACGAATCCCACATCGTGCCGAGCGACGCGCCGTACAGCAACCAAACCTGGCCTCAGGTCGAGAAGAACTACGCCGCCATGGTCACCCGGTTGGATCGTTACGTGGGTGACCTGATGAACAAGCTCGAAGAGCTCGGTCTGGCGGACAACACCCTCGTGGTTTTCACGAGCGACAATGGCCCCTCTGCGGAGTCGGTGCATCGGGTCGATTTCTTCAACAGCAACGGCCCGTTTCGGGGACACAAGCGGGTGCACCACGAAGGCGGCGTGCGCGTGCCGGCGATCATGCACTGGCCCGCGGCGATCCCGGCCGGAAAGGTCAACGACATGATCGGCGGGTTTTGGGACATCATGCCCACCTTCGCGGAGCTGGCCGGAGTGCCGGGTCCGCGTGACATCCACGGCATCTCGTTTGCCCCGGTCCTGGCCGGAGGGCAGCGGGAGCGGGAACACGAGTATTTGTATTGGGATTACGGACACGCCCGGCCCCAGTTCAGCCAGGCGGTGCGGGCGGGCGAGTGGAAGGCCGTTCGCGCGGCCCTCGATCGACCGATCGAACTCTACAACGTCGTCGAGGATCCGGGCGAGACGCGCAACCTCGCGACGGAGTACCCGGGGGTGGTCGCCAGGATGGAGACCCTCATCAGCGAGGCCTTCGTGCCGTCCGAACACTTTGCCATCAAGAGCGCCCGTCCGTCGACCGAGGCGTCGAAATGATTGACCCCATGATAAACGAAGATCCCGCTCCCAACGTTGTGCGTCGCATCGAGCTTTTGCGCGGACGCATGCCGCAGTTCGTCCGTTTGGCGGGCACGGCGGTCCTCGCATTCGCAGCGATCTCACCCGTTGTGGCCGCCGAGCCTGGTGCACGAAAGCCGAATGTGGTCGTCATCATGGCGGACGACCTTGGTTATCGGGACCTCTCGTGCTACGGCGGCGCAATCCCGACGCCGCACCTCGACCGGCTCGCTGCGGAAGGGATGCGGTTCACGGACTTTCATTCCAACGGCGTATCCTGTTCGCCCACCCGGGCGTCGTTGCTGACGGGCCGGTACCCGCAACGGAGTGGCATCGAAGCCGCCCTCCCGTTCGGGCCGGACCACGGGCTGCCCCGTCAACGCACGCTACCCGCTGCGTTGCGCGAGGCGGGTTATGCCACTGCGGTGGTGGGCAAGTGGCACCTCGGGGAGGTCGAACGTTTCTTTCCGAAGCACTTTGGCTTCGACGAGTTTCGCGGGCTCCTGACAGGGGATGGAGATCATCATACGCGAATCTCGCGGCCCGGGTGGCCGGACTGGTGGGCAGGGGATGCGGCCGTGAAGGAGGACGGCTACACGACCCATCTGATCACGAAGCACAGCATCGATTTCATCGAACGAAACCGCGCGCGCCCGTTCTTCCTCTATGTCGCACATTTGGTGCCGCACTTTCCGTGGCAGGGTCCCGACGACCGTGGTGATCGCGTTGAGGGCACAGATTATCGACCGGGTGAACTCAAGTTTGGCACACGCGACGACAAGCGGGCGGCCTTTCGGGAAATGGTCATGGAGCTGGATCGCAGCGTCGGCGCGATCGTCGGACGGCTGAAGGAACTCAGCCTCGACCGTGAAACGCTGGTGGTTTTCACGTCGGACAATGGAGGTTATACGGTCAATCGCGGAGGCTATGTCGCCGTGTCGGATCACGGGGTGTTCCGCGGCGAGAAGGGGCAGACTTATGAGGGCGGGCATCGGATCCCGACGATTGCCGCCTGGCCGGGACGAATTCCGGCCGGTACGGTCAACCACGGGGTGGCGTTGACGATGGATCTGACAGCGACCGCCCTCGACGTGGCCGGAATTGCAGACAATGCGCTGGGCGCTCGGGACGGGATGAGCCTGCGCGGAACCCTGATCGATGGTCATTACCTGCCGCGACGCACATTGTTCTGGAGGCAGAATCGCAACAAGGCGGCGAGGGACGGCTCGCTGAAGTTTGTCGTGGAGGGAAATCGCGAAGCCTTGTTCGACCTGGCTTCGGACCCCGGCGAAACCACGGACCTTTCAGCGCAGCGACCGGAGGACGCGCGACGTTTGAAGCAAGCACTTGCCGCCTGGGAGGCCGACGTAGCCCGCAGCCATCGCGAGCTCGTCGCCCCGTAGGCAGGCGGGCGTAAACTGGCCCTTGGGAGGACGGACACTCCTGTCCGTCCCGATCGGTCCGATCAGTCGGATCCGACCGATCCGACCTCCCAAACCGGACGGACAGGAGTGTCCGTCCTCCCAGGGGGCCGGCGCTCGATCGCATCGACAGCGAGCCATCGGCGGCTTACTGACTCTACCTGCATGAATACGCTGCGCGTGTGTCTCGGGATCGCGGGTCTTTGGTTGGCGGTCGCGGCTTTTGCCGCCGGGGCGGAGGGAAAGCGGGCAGGGGAGACAGCCTACGTGCGCGTCCCGGATGGGCCGCTGTATTTCTCTGCACAGGTGATGGCGCTCGATCTGACGCGGGATGCCGCGACGCAGGCGGCGGAGGCGGCGGGCCGGTTGCTTTCGGACGTGGCTGCAGCGGGCGGGAGCACGGCGACCGTGGCGCGAATCAATCTCTATGTCGCCGGGCCGGCCGACATTGCCGCGGTCGAGCGTGCGGTGATGGCGCGCTTTGGCGAGGCGCGGCCCACGATGACGGTCGTGGTCACCTCGTTGCCCGAGCCCGGTGCGCGCGTCGCGCTCGACGCCGTGGCGTCGGTTACCGGCGAGGCAGCGCGCGTTCGGGTCGTTGCGGGCGGAGCGGTGCTGCCAGCGGGCGCCAAGGTGTTTCTTTCCGGACTCGTCGAGCGCGGCAACGGCATGGTCGAGGGCGTCGGGCGCACGATGGACGGACTCGGTGCGATGTTGAATCACCTCGGCCTGGGCTGGGCGGACGTCGTGCAGGTGAAGGCATTCATCCAACCCTATGCCGAGCGGGCGATCGCCGAGCGCGAGATCGCCGCGCGCTTCGCGGGTGGATCCGTTCCGCCGATTGTTTGGGTCGAGTGGACGCAAAATCAGCCGGCGGAGATCGAACTCGTCGCGAGTGGGCGAACGCTCACACCGGCGCCGGCCGAGGCGCTGTCGTTCCCCGATTTCCCCGGCCGTTCACGCTCCGCCCGTTACAGTCATGCGGCGGTGGTGGCGGCGGGTACGCCGCTGATCTTTCTCGACGGCCTTTTGCCTCCGTCCGACGTCGCTCCGCGAGACCAGTGGAAGCCGGTGTTTGCTCAGCTCGGCACGACGCTCTTCGAGGCCGGCAGCGGGTTTCGTTATTTGGTGAAAGCGACCTATTACACCTCGGACGCAGAGGCGCGCCGCGTACTCAACGACATCCGCGCGGTCTATTACGACCCGGCCCGTCCACCCGCGGCGTCTGCCATCGGCGTGCGCCACGTCGGCCGGGAAGGCGCCGCCGTGAACCTCGACCTCATCGCGGTGCCGCTCCCGGGTCCACGCTAGCCAGGCGCCTCTACATGGACTAAGCGGCCGACACGGCCGCGGCTACGCTGTGCGTCGATCTGCGTGCATAGGGTGCTGCGATGTAGCCGCGACCGTGCCGGTCGCGTCGGTGCAATGGCGCCGGTTGTAGCGCCGGTCTCAGGCGCCCGGATCGCGGGCAAGAGAACGAGAACGATTACGAATACGAGAACGATACCGAGCGGGCGGACAGGGGTTGCGCCAGAGCGCGTTAAGGTTACGGTGGCAGGCTTTCACCACCACCCCATGAAGATCCTTCTCCGTCTCTTCCTTCTCGCCGCCGTCGTCTGGATGCCCGCCTGCGCTGCCGAACGTGCAGCCGAACAACCCAAGGTCCGCGTCCTCATCGTCGACGGGCAGAATAACCACACGGTGTGGCCGAAATCGACCGCGATGATGCGCGCCTACTTCGACGAGAGCGGCCGCTTCACGGTGGACGTTGCGCGCACGCGCGTGACCTGGAAGGGTGAGAAGTGGCTCGAGCATTACCCGCTCAACGACGGCAAGGAGTACCAGAATCTCCCGCAGCCGCAGCCTGACCCGACCTTCGCGCCGGATTTCTCCAAGTACGACGTGGTGGTGTCCAACTTTGGCTGGAATGCGGCCGACTGGCCGGAGGCGACGCGCGCCGCCATGGAGGCCTTCGTGTCGGGCGGCGGTGGGTTTGTCACCGTGCACGCGGCCAACAACTCCTTTCCCAAGTGGGAGGCCTACAACCGCATGATCGGCCTCGGCGGCTGGGGCGACCGCTCGGAGAAGGACGGCCCTTACGTGTACTACGACAACGACGGCAAGCTGGTGCGCGACATGACGCCCGGCCGCGCGGGTTCGCATGGGCCGCAGCACGAGTTCGTCATCCAGATCCGCGAGCCTTCGCACCCGATCGTCGCCGGCATGCCGGAGAAGTGGCTGCACACGCAGGACGAGTGCTACGACCGCCTGCGCGGCCCGGCCGAGAACATGACCGTGCTCGCCACCGCGTATTCATCGCCCGAGTACAAGGGAACCGGCCGGCACGAGCCGATGCTGATGGCGATCACCTTCGGCCAGGGCCGCATCTTCCACACGGCGCTGGGCCATGAAGACTACTCGTTCGAAGGCGTGGGCTTCATCACCACGCTGCTGCGCGGCACGGAGTGGGCCGCCACGGGCAAGGTGACGCTGCCCATCCCGGCGGATTTTCCGACGGAAACCGAAGCCCGCCGCCGCCCCTTCCCGGGCAAGTAAGGCGCGCTGTCCAGCGAGGAGTCCATGGATGTAGCCGCCCATGTCCCCATGGGCGTGGATTGAGAAGGCTGCCGGCCACGCGCCTGGGGACAGGCGCGGCTACACTTCATTCCAGCGGAATCCGCTTGGCGTTCGCCGCCAGCCACGTGGCGAACGACTGCAGCTGCGGATTGACCGAGCGCGAGAACTCCACGCTGCGGGCCTGGCAGAAGACGTCGTTGAAGTCGTGTTTGAACTGGAACATGTTCCCGAGGTCATCGGCCCCTGGAAAACCCAAGCCGCGGTAGACGGACGGCGGGATTGCGTTGTAAACGACCTCGCGTCCGAGCGCCCGGCCGAGGGCGGCCGCCATCTCGGCGCCCGTAAGGTGTTCGCCGGCGACGCCCACGGATTTTCCGGCCAGCACGTCGCCCTGTTGGAAGATGCCATAAGCACAGCGGCCGATGTCCTCGGCGGCGATGCCGGGCAGCTTCTTGGCGCCCATGGGCAAGGTGATGGCCAGGCGTCCGTCCGGACCCTTGCGCGGCCCCATGCCGAAGTGGATGAAGTTGTCCCAGTAGAACGACGTGTGGAGCAGGGTGGTGGGGACGCCCGCGTCGGTGAAGAAAGCGTTGGCCTCACCCTTCGCATCGAAGTGGGGGACCTTGTACTTGCCCATGAGCGTGGGCATGCGGTTGTCCGTCAGGGGCACCCAGCGGCGGGTGTCCTCGAGTGTCGACCAGATCGCGTGGCGCACGCCGGCCTTGCGGGCGGCGGTGGCCATGGCCCGCGCCTCGGCGAGTTCCTTCTCCGGCGAGAAGTGCGCCCAGAAGAACGTGACGCAGAAGGCGCCGTGCGCTCCGGCGAAGGCGCGGTCCAGGCTGGCGGGATCGTCGACGTCGCCGGACACGACCTCCGCGCCGAGAGCGGCGAGCGCGCGGGCCTTGTCGGTGCCGAGATCGCGGGTGACGGCGCGGGCGCGGAACGCGCCGGAGGGATCGTTTTGGATGGCGCGCACGAGGCCGCCGCCTTGGGCGCCGGTGGCGCCGAGAACCGTGATGATTTTGGGGGAGGGCATGAGGGGAAGGATGAAGGAGGAAGGATGAATTATGAAGGATTATCGGGGCGGACGGTAGATGTAGCGGCTTATCCCCAGGGGCCTTCCGGTTCGACCGAAGATTCCGCGTGTCATCAGCCGGCCGGCGGGCAGAGTCGACGGTTCGCATGTCGCTCTACGTCCAGGAGGCCCGTTCAACGCTGAAGCTGGCCATGCCGATCGTCATCGGCCAGGTCAGCCAGATGCTCATGGGCATCACGGACAGCGTGATGATCGGGCGCGTGGGCACGGTGCCGCTGGCGGCCTCGGCCTTCGCCAACAGCGTCTTCGGCGTGGCCTTCATGGTCGGCATCGGCCTGCTTATCCCCGTGGCCGTGCTCGTGGCGAAGGCGCACGGGGCGCGCGACGACATCCAGGCCGGGGTCTGGCTGCGCCACGGCGTGGTCCTGGCCGTGGCGACGGGGCTCGCGGGCGCGGCGATCATGGGCCTGCTGCTGTGGCGCATCGACTGGTTCCGTCAGGCGCCGGAGGTCGTGGACGCGGTCGGTCCGTACTACGCGCTGATCGCCGTCTCGCTCGTGCCGACGCTGCTCTTCCAGTGCCTGCGCCAGTTCGCGGAGGCGCTGGGCCGGCCCTGGATGCCGATGGCGCTCATGCTGGCGGGCGTGGCGCTCAACGTCGTGCTCAACTGGATACTCATCTACGGCAAACTCGGCCTGCCTGCGCTGGGCCTCACGGGCGCGGGCTGGGCCACGCTGATCGCGCGCACGGCGGGCGTGGTCGCGATCTACGCATGGCTGGTGCGCTCCGCGGACCTGCGGGCCGCCTGGCCCTACGGGCGGGGGGCGGCGGCGCCCGGCTGGCTGCAGGGCCTGACCCGTGCGCGGTTCGCGACGATGGCGAAGATCGGCGTGCCGGCGGCGGCGATGCTGATGTTCGAGGCCGGGGCCTTCTCGATGTCGGCGATCATGATGGGCTGGCTCGGGGCCGTGCCGCTCGCGGCGCACCAGATCGCGCTCAGCTGCGCGGCCTTCACCTTCATGTTCCCGCTCGGACTGTCGATGGCGGTGAGCATGCGCATCGGCAGGGCCGTCGGCGAGAAACGCACCGCGGCGCTTCGTCCAATCGGCTTTGGCGCCCTCGCGATGGGCGGTGTGGCGATGCTCGCCTCCGCCGGGCTCTTCGCCGTGGCCGGGCGGCCGCTGGCGGCGTTCTTCGTGCACGACGAGGTTGTGATCGTGCTGGCGGCGAAGCTGCTCGTGGTCGCGGCGCTGTTTCAGCTCGTTGACGGAGCCCAGGTCATCGCGGCGGGCGCGTTGCGCGGCCTGAGCGATGTGAAGGTGCCGGCGGCGATCACCTTCGTCGCGTACTGGGTGCTCGCGCTGCCGGGGGGATACCTTTTCGGGGTCAAAGGGCCGCTGGGCCCGCTCGGCATCTGGACGTCGCTGGCGGTCGGTCTCGCCTTCGCGGCGCTGTTCCTCTTGCTGCGCTTCCGGCGGATGACGCGGTGAGCGCGGCTCGTTGCCGCACGGGAGGATCGAACCGATTTACAGAAGGACGCGGAGGGCGCGCAGCTGCGGAACCGATGCTTGGGAAGGGAGGGGGCGCCGGGTCCCTCGACCGGGCGCGTGCGGCATGGGAAAGCAGTACGGCAAACGCGAGCCTCGCCGCCGCGTGAGGGCACGCGGCCGACAGAGGAAGGTTGCGGCACGGAGCGCCGCCATGGGCGGACGCCCATGCCACTTTCTGCGGTGCATGATACGGAGATGCGCCTGACGGGAGGCGTTCGCCGAGGCTCGCGTTTTCGCGGGCGCCTGTTTCCGTGCTGGCGTGAAGGTTACTCCGTTTACCCCGCGGTGCGCATGGAGCGTGCCGGTTCACGTTGTGCTGGGTCTGCTTTCCTTGGCAATGGCGGACGCGCGCGCCGCCGAGGTACCGCCGGGCTTCGCCGGCGTGCTGATCGAGCGCGGTTACCTGCCGGAGGCAAAACCGAATGCCTTTGCCGTCGGTTTTACCGAAGGCGTGAGCCTGTGCTTCGACCCGGTGCGGGGCGGGCTCAACTACGCGTGGACGGGCGGGTTCGTGGACGTCGCGCCGATCCGTCCGGGCATGGGCAAGACGGTGGCCCCGGTGACGCTGTTGGGCGAGGTCGTCTATCGGGAGACGGAGGAGACGCCGTGGCGCGTCGGCCGCGCCGACCGCGTGCCGGCGGTGCGCTTCCGCGGGTATTCGGTCGCGGCCGACCGTATCGAATTTGTTTATACTATCGACGGCTTTGAGGTCCGCGAAGAGATCGTGCCGCGCGGCGGGTCGGGACTGGTACGCCGGTTCGTCGTCTCGGGCGGAGGCGGGCCGGTCTGGTTCCGGCCTGAGGCTGCACAGGGGGTTCTGGCGGTGCGCGGAGCGACGGCCGATGCCGGCGGGCATCGCCTGGACGGTGCCGGGCGCCGGGAGTTCACCGTGGACGTTACCTTTGGAGGAACGGCCCGATGAAGCGCACGTTGTTCGCCTTTGCCTTGGGGCTCTTCGCTGCCGTCACCGTGCCGGCGGCGTATCGGATCGAATCGGTGCCGCGACCGGCGGAGATGCGCGGCGGCCTGGCGGGCGTTGCCTTCACCCCCCGGGGCTCCCTCGTCGTCACGACGCGGCTGGGCGAGGTCTGGATCCGCGAGGCCGGAACGGAGGCCTGGCGGTGTTTCGCGCGCGGGTTGAACGAACCGCTCGGCGTCGTGGCCGAGTCGGAGACGGTCGTGTACGTCGCGCACAAGCCGGAGTTGCTGCGGGTTGAGGATGCCGATGGCGACGGGGTGGCGGAGACCTTCCGGGTGATCAACGACCAGTGGGGCGTGACGCAGAACTACCACGAGCTGTTCTTCGGGCTGCGTCGCAACGCGGCCGGGGATTTCTTCGGGGCCTTGTCGCTCACGTCGCTGGCGGACCGCCTGCCGGTTCTGCCCGGGCACGTGCGCGGCGGGCTCGACGAGCGCAATCCGCTGCCGCCGACGAATCATCGCTCCATGGCGCCCTATCGCGGCTGGGCCGTGAAGATCGACCGCGAGGGCAACTTCGTGCCGCTGGCGTCGGGACTGCGGCAGCCCAACGGGGTCGGCCTGAGTCCCGAGGGCGAGTTCTTCGTGACGGACAACCAGGGCGACTGGAAGGCTTCCTGCGGGCTGACCCACGTGGAGCCGGGCGACTTCCATGGGCATGTGGCGAGTGTGAAATGGGAGTCCGGCTACGACGCGGGCGCGACCACGACCGAGGCATTGTGGCGGCGCTACAAGGCGCCGGCGGTGGTGTTTCCGCATGGACCGGGCGGCGTTTCGTCGGGCGAGCCGGTCTGGGATCTTACGGGCGGACGCTTCGGGCCTTACGCCGGCCAGGTTTTCGTCGGCGATTTTTCGAGCATGATCCTGCGCGTGAGCCTCGAGAAGGTGGCCGGAGCCTGGCAGGGGGCGATGTATCCGTTTCTCGGACGGGCCGACCTTCCCGGCACGGTCCTCGGCGAGCGGCTGGCGGCGGGCAACACCCGGCTGGCGTTCGGGCCCGACGGCAGTCTCTACACGGCCCAGACGGGTGGCTGGGGCGGCGGCAGCGACGGCTTGCAGCGCATCGCCTGGGACGGCACGGCGGCGCCCGAGATGCAGGACGTGTCGCTGACGGAGCGGGGCTTTCGCATCCGCTTCACGGAGTCGATGGATCCGGCCACGTTGACGGCCGCGGGATTCCGCATCTCGCGCTTTCGATTCTATTACCATGTCGAGTACGGCTCGCCCTGGATCGACGAGGCGGAGCTCCCGGTCGGGGCGCTGCGTGTATCCGAAGATCGGCGACAGGTGGAACTCGACTTGGCCGGCCTTGCGGCGGGCTTCGTTTACGAAATCGACGTGGCCGGCCTGCGGACCGCGGCCGGCGCCCCGCTTGCAAACCCGCTCGCCTACTACACGGCCAACCGGCTGCGCACCGGCGAGGTGGCCGTCGGCGGGACGACGCGGCTGCCGCGACCGGACGAGTTTGCCGCGAACGTGAAGGAAATGCAGGGCGGGCGGCAGACGGGTGCGGCGCTGATCGAGGCCGGCGAGAAGGTTTACAAGCTGTACTGCCTCGCCTGCCACCAGGCGGACGGACGCGGCCTGCCGGGCGGTGCGGCGAACTTCGTCGACGACCGCAGCCGGTTGGCGAAGAGCGACGAGGCGTTGCTCGAAATCATCGCCAAGGGCAACGAGGAGAAGGGCATGCCGGCCTTCGGTGCCTTCATCGGACCATCGCAGAGACGCGCGGCGCTGGCGTATATTCGCGCGAAGTTTGGGGAGGCGGAGCGCTGAGGGGGCGGCGGGTAGGGAGATCGGACTGATCGGACGGATCAGTCGGATCCGACCGATTTGACGGACAGGAGTGTCCGTCCTCCCGGCGAGGCGCACTTACTCCTGCGCGCTCACCGAAAGGAAGAGAAACGCGCCGAGCTTCGAGGCGGTGAGCACGTCGGGGTGGCCATCGCCGTTGACGTCGACGACCGCGATCTGCGTGCCAAGGCCGGAGGCGTCGTCGATGAGGATGGGGGTGTAACGCACGCCGTGCACGGGGTCGCGTTGCAGGCGGAACCAGTAGTTGACTGGAGCGGCCATGGGCTCGACGTCGCCCGTCGGACCGTGGGCCCAGCGGCGCTTGCCGGTGACGATGTCCATGAGGCCGTCGCCATCGAGGTCGGCCAAGGCGAGGGCATGCGGTTGGGAGAAGGCGACGCCGAAGGTCTTTTCCTCGGAGCGGTCGCCCATAATGCGCTGTTCGCGGAAGGTGATGCCGCCGTTTTCGTCGGGCACGTTGCGGAACCACGAGAGGCCCCAGCGATGGGCGTCGAGGGCGGTGATGATGTCGTTGCGACCGTCGCCATCGACATCGTACACGAGGATGTGGGCGCCGCCGCGCGGGCCGAAGCGGAAGCGGTGGGCGATCCAGGGTTGGCCGCGCTCGGCGGGTTGTTCCCACCAGCCATCGTTGAGGACGAGATCGAGGCGGCCGTCGCCGTTCACGTCGCCGAGGCCGCTGCCGTGGTAGTACTCGGCCCATTTCTCGACCTCGGTGATACCGTGGAAGAGCCAGGGTTTCGTGGGGTCGGCCGGGTCGGGCTGCCACCAGCCCCAGCGGCCTTCCCAATGGGAGAGGATGCCGACCTTGCCGTCGCCATAGGGGTCGACGAGTTCGGGCGACTCGCCGTAGACACGGTGGGTGACGAAGTGCTTTTTCCAAAGCCCGGGCTGACCGCGCGGATTCTCGTACCAGAAGGCCTCGTGGTGTTTGACGCGGCCGAGCACGAGGATGTCGGGCCAGCCGTCGCCGTTGAAGTCGTGGACGAACGAAAAGAGGCTGTCGGTCGGATGTTTTTCCAGCTCCTGCGGCTGCATTGGGTAAAACTCGTGCCGCTTAATGAAGCCGGGACCTTCGTACCAATACGGCCCGCAGACGATGTCCATGATTCCGTCGCGGTTGAGATCGCCAGCGCCGATGCCGTCGGCGAGGTACTGGTCGTTGAGGACGACCTTCGTGAAGCGGAGAGGAGGCTCGGCCAGAACGGGACCGGCGAGAAGAACGGTGGCAAGGCAGAGGGCGCGGAACGGGGTGGGCATGGGCGGGGGCGGGGTTGCGGGGAAGCCAACGCCGGCCGGGCGCGGGAGGCAAGTGCAGGTGGGCGGGGGAGCGCACGCGCCCCTTGGGAGTGTTGTGATCGGACCGATCGGTCGGATCGGTCCGATTGAGAGGCGGAAAGCCCTCTCCCTGGTCAGAGCAACCTGCCCGGCGTGTAGCGGGCGGAGCCGGGGACTTTGCGCGCGAGCGAGGCGACGGTGCGGACGAAGGTGTCGACCTGTTGGGGGGCGGCGCCGACGAAGCGTTTGGCGTCGGCGAGGATGGCGTTGAGCTGGGCGGCGGTGAGGCCGAGGCGGGGGTCGCCGGCGAGGCGGTTGACCATGTCGGGATCGGCGCCCTCGCGGATGGCGGCGGCGGCGGCGAGGGCGTGCTCCTTGATGGCGGCGTGGGCTGTCTCGCGGCCGGCTCCGGCCTTCACGGCCTCCATGAGGATGGTGGTCGTGGCGAGGAAGGGGAGGTTGCGCGCGTTCTCGGCGGCGATGACGGCGGTGAAGACGTTCATCTGGTTCAGCACGGTGAGGAAGGTCTCGAGCAGGCCGTCGATCGCGTAGAAGGCGTCGGGCAGGGCGACGCGGCGGACGACGGAGCAGGAGACGTCGCCCTCGTTCCACTGGTGGCCGGCGAGCGCGCCCGTCATCGTCACGTAGCCGGAAAGGATGGTGGAGAAGCCGCAGATGCGCTCGCAGTTGCGGGCGTTGACCTTGTGCGGCATGGCGGACGAGCCGACCTGGCCTTTCTGGAAACCCTCGGTGAGCAGGCCCTGACCGGCCATGAGGCGCAGGGTGGTGGCAAAGCTCGCGGCGGCGGCGCCGATCTGGTGCAGGGCACCGACGACCTCGAAGTCGAGGGATCGCGGATACACCTGGCCGACGGCGAAGAGCGAGGCCTTGAAGCCGAGGTGGCGGAGGATGCGCGCCTCGAGCTTGGCGACCTTGGCCGGGTTGCCGCCGAGCAGGGTGAGCTGGTCGAGCTGGGTGCCGACGGCGCCTTTGAGTCCGCGGACGGGGTAACGCGTCGCGAGTTCGTCGAGTCGCGTGTAGGCGGCGAGCAGTTCCTGGCCGAACATGGCGAGGCGTTTGCCCAACGTGGTCGGCTGCGCGGGCACGTTGTGGGTGCGGCCGGTGAGGAGGAGGGACCGGTGCGTCTTCGCCTGCCGGGCGAGTCCGAGCAGGGCGGCGGCGGCCTTCATGCGCACGACGCCGAGCGAGCGGTGGATCTGGAGCTGTTCGACGTTTTCGGTGAGATCGCGGCTGGTGAGCCCGAGGTGGATGCTCTCGCGGCCGGCGAGGGCGTTGAATTCCTCGATGCGGGCCTTCACGTCATGCAGCGTGACCCGCTCGCGCGCGTCGATGCTGGCGAGATCGATCTTCCCCCGGGCCTTCTCGTAATCGGCGATGGCGGCGGCCGGGAGGGCCACACCGAGATCGCGCTGGGCCTTCATGACGGCGATCCAGAAATCGCGTTCGATGGCGATGCGCCCGGCGGGCGACCAGATCTCCTTGATGAGCGGAGAGGCGTAGCGTTCGGCGAGGACGTTGGGAATGGCGGAGGACATCGGAAGCGCTCACGATGTAGCCGGGGGTCGGGGGCCGTCCAACGAAAAGCCTGCCTGGGGTCCTTGCAATTCGCTGACACGGCCGGGTCTGCGGGGCGTTCCCGCCGAAACCCGGGGGTTGACCAAGCCTGCGGGCGCCTCTGTGCTCCGGAGCTTCCCTTCGCTCATGATCTTGCCCGGACAGACCCTCGGTGTACTCGGTGGCGGCCAGCTCGGCCGCATGTTCGCCCACGCGGCGGAGCGATTGGGTTACCGGGTGCATGTGTACGAGCCGGCCGAGGACTCGCCGGCCGGCGAGGTGGCGGCGAAGGAGTTCAACGCGCCGTACACCGACGCCGAGACGCTTGCCGCCTTCGCGCGCAGCTGCGCCGCGGTGACGTACGAATTCGAGAACATCCCGGTCGAGCCGCTCTGGAAGATCGAAAAGCTCACCCGCCTCCTGCCGCATTGGAACGTGCTCGAGGTCTGCCAGAACCGGCTGCGCGAGAAGCACTGGCTGCGCAAGAACGGCTTCCCCCACGTGCCCTTCCTCGAGGTCGAGGCCGGCGACGACCTCGCCGCGGGCATCCGCCGCATCGGCCTGCCCTGCGTGGTGAAGACGGCCGATTTCGGCTACGACGGGAAGGGCCAGCTGAAAGTGACCTCGGAAGACGGCATCGTCCGTGCGGCCGAGGCTTTCGCCCGCCAGCGCGCCGTCGTCGAAAAGTTCATCGATTTCAAGTGCGAGCTCTCGGTGATCGTGGCCCGCCGCGAGGACGGCGCGATGAAGACCTTCCCGGTCGCGGAGAACATCCACACCAAGCACATCCTCGACTTCTCCATCGTGCCGGCGCGCGTGAACGCCGCCACGCTCGCCGAGGCCGAGCAGCTGGGCCGGGCGATTGCCGAAAAGATGGGCCTCGTCGGCCTGCTCGCGATCGAGCTCTTCCTCACGGATCGCGGCGAGATCCTCGTCAACGAACTCGCTCCCCGTCCGCACAACTCCGGTCACTGGACGCTCGACGCCTGCGTCACCACGCAGTTCGAGCAGCACGTGCGCGCCGTCTGCGGCCTGCCGCTCGGCGACACCTCCGTCATCAAGCCCGTGGTGATGGTCAACATCCTCGGCGACGCCTGGCGCCCGCGTCGGGACGCGGCATTGACCGAACCCAACTGGGCGGCCCTGCTCGGCGAGCCCAACGTGAAGCTGCACCTCTACGGCAAGCGCGAGCCTCGCGTGGGTCGCAAGATGGGGCACTTCACGGTGACGGGCGACTCGGCCGAAGCGGCCCTCGAAGCGGCGCGCCAGTTGAAGGCGCGGCTGTAGGGGATTGCGTAGGAGAAGCGGCTTTACGCCGCGATGGCTGGCGGAAGGTGTCATCGCGGCGTGAAGCCGCTCCTGCCTCCACACCTTTCATTGGGTGAAACAAGCGGGCTAAATCTGCGGCGGTCGCTTGGCTCCGGACTGCGCTCGTGCACCTTGGGCGCGTGACTTCGCTCTCTCCACCTCGCCTGCGCCTTGCGACGATGGCGTGCCTTGCGTTGGCGCTCGTCGGCGCCGCCGATCTCGGCGCGCGTGATTGGCGCACCGCCAGCCGCGAGCCGGCCGGGCTCGCCCCCGATCCGGCCGCCACGCCCGAGGCGGTCGTGCAGGTGTACGCCGCGCGCGCGATCAACTGGCGCGGCTACTTTGGCGTGCACACGTGGATCGCGGTGAAACCTTCCGGCGCGGACGCCTTCACGGTGCACGAAGTCATGGGCTACCAGACCCGCCGCACAGGCAACGGCGTACGCTCGAGCCAGCGTGCGGCCGACATGACCTGGTTCGGCAACCGGCCCTGGGTGGTCGCCGACGTGCGCGGTCCGGGGGTGGACGGGCTCATCGAACGCATCGAGGCGGCGGTCAAGGACTACGCTTACGCGGGCGACTACCGCGTCTGGCCCGGCCCGAACTCCAACACCTTCACCGCCGAGGTGCTGCGCGCGGTGCCCGAGTTGCGCGTCGACCTGCCCGCCCTCGCCCTCGGCAAGGATTACCTGCCTGCGCCCTTCGTGGCGCGGACGCCGGGCGGCACGGGCGTTCAGGTCAACACCCTCGGCGTCGCCGGCGCCCTCATTGGCTGGCGCGAGGGCGTGGAGGTGAACATCGCCGGGCTCGTGTTTGGCTTCAACCCGGCCCGGCTGTCCTTGAAGCTGCCGGTGGTGGGAACGCTCGCGGCCGTCGACCCGTCGAAACCGCGAGCGTTGCAAGGCGCGCGCTAAAGGAGCACCGGGACCCGCGGCGCTCCTACTGAATCAGCGCGTGAGGACCGGCAGGCTTCGCGCCCGGTGGCAGATAGGCGGGAGCGGGTTCGCCGGCGGAGCCCAGCGAGCGCACGAACCGATAGATCGCACGCAGGTCGGCTTCCTCCATTTCGTTCAAGTTGAACCACGGCATGGGCGGTCGTGTTCTCAACGAGCGGGCGTACTGCACCCAGCCGTCCTCTGTGAGGCCGGAGAGGAGAATGCGCAGGTTGGAGGCGTAGGTGGTGCCCCAGGGACCGCTCCAGCCGAAGCTGTCGCCGGTCAGCCACAGGGCCTCGGAGATGCGGCCTTCGTTCATGAGATAGCCGGGCGTGTGGCAGTCGTTGCAACCGGCGATCTTGACGAGGTAGCGACCGCGTTCGACGAACAAGGCCTGCGTCGACGCTGGTTCGGCTTGGGCGGAGGAGAGCCGTCCGGGGAGAAGGGCGGCGGTCCCGACGGCAAGGACGGGCAGCCACGATGCGAGCGTGCGTGTTTTCATGCGAAGGTAAGGAAAATCAACGTTTGCGGGCGGCCGCCTCGGCCAGGGCGGTGCGCACGAGCGCCTTCACCGCCCAACTTTTCACCTTGCGGGCCTCGGCCTCGTCGAAGCGGAGCACGTCCTGAAAAACGATCATCGACTCGGTGCCGAAGAAGACGGCGAGGGCGGCGCAGAGACGCCGATGTTCGGCGGGCTTGAGGCGGTTGCGGGCGGGCGCCAGCGCGGCCTCGATCAGCGGGATCCGGCGGTTCTGGCGGACGGGCACGCCCTTGGCCGCCTTGTCGCGAAGGACCGTGTGTGCGAGCATGACGCGGAGCTGGGCTTCGTTCTCATAGGCGACCCGGTGCAACGCGGCTTCCGCGGCGTCGATGCGCGCCTCGACGTCCGGCGAGTCGTCGTGGGCGAACATCGTCTCCGGATCACCGACGGCGCTGTCGATCGGCGCCTCGGCGAGCAGTGCCTCCACGCTGGCGAAATAGCGGTACGCCGTGGCGCGCGAGACGAGGGCCTCGGCGGCGATCTCGTCCATGGAGGGCGTGCGGCCCTTTTTTGCGAGGCGGACGGCCGCGTGCAGCAGGTCCTTGCGCGTCCGCAGCTCGCGGTTCGAAGGTTTGCGAACGGTGCTCACGGGCCGGGGGCGAGTTGACGAAAGATGGCCGCGAGATCGAGCCACACTTGTTCGCGTTGGATCAACCCCTCGGGGGAAAACTCGATGACGTGCAGCAGGCGAAACGAAAGCGGACGTCCCCGGCCCTCCAGGCCGAACGGGCGGCCGGGCGCGGTCCCTTCCCATAGCGATTCGTCGACCATGAAGGTGTCGCCATAGAGGCGCTTGATGGGCGTGACTTTGCTCTCGGCCAGGTCGGCGAAGAGCGTCTCGTAGAAGCGGCGGGCCGCGTCCCGGCCCCGGCTCGGATCGTGAGGCCAGCCCACCACGTCGTGCGTGGCGTCGGGTGCGAGGGTGGCCAGCACGCCGGCCACATCGTCGCGCCCTTCGTAGCCGAAGTGCTCGTCTATTTTGCGGTCCATCTCCCGGGGGGTGAGTTTCATGGCAGAATGATTTGGATTACTGTCTAGAAATTAGACAATCGTCTCATTTGCAAGCCGAAAAAATCCCCCTCGTTGCGGAGGGGGAGGGCGTCGGCGCGTTCCGGCTGGGTTTGCGCTCAGGCGTCGGGGGCAGCCGCCGGTGCTTTCGCGGGGAGCGCGTGCGGTTCGGAACCGGGACGGGCCTCGGGGATTTCGGCCGCCTCGACGCCGAGCACGGCCTTGGCGATCGCGTTGCGCCGGCGTTTTTCGATGGCGCGATGGGCGCGGGCGTCGAGCCAGCGGATGAGGGAGACGGGGCGGGGACTGCGGAACTCAACGGGCTGCCATTCGTCGCCGTCGGCGTAGACGGACTTGGGAATCACGCAGGTGCCGAAGGTCCAGTCGGCGACCGGCAGCCCGAAGAAGCCGGAGATCGACTCGTTGCAGTCGATCACCGCATGGTGGCGCAGGTGGAAGGCGTAGGCCGGCCGCCAGAACCAGCCCCAGCGCGGATGTTCGATCAGCGGCTCCCAGACCGACATCGGCCAGTGGTTGATCGCATGCAGGACCTCGTAGAGGGTCAGCGAGACCGCGAGGGCGGCGAAGCCCGCCAGGAACCAAGGCGCTGTCGGGACGAGCCATTGCAGCAGGGCAAGCAACGGCGTCAGCACCGCCGCAAAGACTGCGAGCGAATACCAAGGAAAGAACGAAGCCTCGCCTTGCTCGGGTTCGATGATGGGAAATTTGTTCTCGATGCAGAGAATGCCGCGTCCGCCCGCCGTCTGTTTTCGGCCGATGCGGGTCAGCGCGTGGTGCAGCGTGTGTTGACGATACAGCCGCCGCAGGAACGGCACCGCCGACGTATGCAGCACGTAGCGGTGGAAGAAGAACTCCATGTAGGCGTTGACCAGACTGATGGTGGCGAAGGCGACGACGCCCAGCCACAGCGGAGCGACAAACTGCGCGCGCCAGACGTCGGGGGCGGCCAACCAGAGCAATCCGGCCAGGCCGGCAAGAGTCGCCACCACCGTGAAAGCGAAGAGCGGGAGCGAGAAGTGTTCGTGTACGGGTGCGGATGGAGTCGATGTTTCGGCCATGGGCGGCGCTGACTAATGACTTCGCGCGGCGAATAGCAAACCTTGCCGGACGTCGGGGGTTCTGCGGTTCCGCAAGCCAGACGCAGCACCGGTCGCGTCCCGGTTATCGGAGAACCGAAGTCCGAGCGGATCTCGCTTCCCCGCTCCCCTCGTTTCGAATGGCGTCCATTCGCGATTTCTTCCTGCGGGGCCAGGTGCGCTGCGCGATGAGATTGAGAGAAAGACTGAAGAAGACGGGGAGGGGGCGGCGCGACCGCCCCGCCCGGTCACCGCGAGATATCCCGCTGCGTGAGCACACGGAAGCCGTGGTGGTTCAGCGACTGCGTGGCGACGTCGGTGTCCTCGGCGTTGATCACCACCGCGGCGCGGCCCTCGGGGCGCTTGATGAAGCTGTAGGTGTAGTGGAGGTTGATCTCCGCCTCGAGCAGCGCGGCCAGCACGGGCTTGAGGTCAGCCTCGTCGGCGATCTCCACGGCGAGGACATCGCACTCGGTGTAGGGAAAATCGTTATTGATCATCAGCTCCCGCGCCTTGTCCGGATCGTCGACAATCACGCGCATGATCGCGCTGTCGGTCGTGTCGAGCACCGTGAGGGCCATGATGTGGACGTTGTTGTCCTTGAAGAGCGCCGTCAGGTCGTAGAGACGGCCGACCCGGTTCTCCGCGAAGACGGAGAACTGCTTCACGGGATCGGCGGCGATTTCGGTGCGCGTGGAGGCCATCGGGAAGGGAGGGGGAAGCTGAACCGTCGGCCGCGGTGGGTCAATGGCCTGGAGTTTTACACTTTGCTTACCACCGTCCGCCTTGCTGCCCGAGGTCATTGGGCGCAGACCAGTTGCACCAGCTTCGGAACTGTCAACTGGAGGAATCACCCCATGCCGAATGCAAAAATAAATGTGACCCATTTGCTGGATCACGGATGGAGCGCCGCCCCCGACGCGGCTTTGAAACCCACGGCCGTGCTCGACGACGCCGAACCGACGCCGCTTCCCGGCGAAGCTTCCGCGCGCCTGATGAGCGTGGCGAAGAACGTGTCCCTCACCAAGGCGACCGATCTCAAGCTGGCGAAGGCCGTCGTTGCCGCGAAGACCCCGCAGCAGTTCGCCACGCTGATGATCGACGCGCGCTACCAGGCTCTCGGCGGCGCCCGCGGCTTCCTCGGCGCGCCGACGACGCCGGTGACCGTCTGCCCCGACGGGGTGGGCTATTACCGCCATTTCAAGGGCGGTTCGATCTACTGGTCGCCCGGCACCGGTGCGCACGAGGTCCACGGTGCGATTCGCGCCAAGTGGGCCGCCCTCGGCTGGGAGAAGAGTTTCCTCGGCTATCCGCGGACCGACGAGACCGTCGGCCGCGATCCGAAGGCCGAGGGGCGCTTCAACCATTTCCAAGGCGGCTCGATCTACTGGCATCCGCAGACCGGCGCCTTCGAGGTGCACGGTGCAATCCGCGCGAAGTACTTCGAACTCGGCGCCGAGGCCAGCATTCTGGGCTATCCGACCACCGACGAAACCGCGACGCCCGACCGGATCGGCCGCTTCAACCACTTTCAACGCGGCTCGATCTACTGGACGCCCTCAACCTGGGCCCATGAGGTGCACGGCCTCATCCGCAACTTCTGGGCGCAGCACGGCTGGGAACGGAATCCAGAGCTCGGATACCCAATCACCGACGAACTCGTGCCGCACCGCGGCGTCGGCCACACCCCGGCCCCGCCCCTGCGCAAGCCGCTGGCCGACCTGCCGGCCGACGTGCTGCGTCTGCCGGACGAGACGCCTCCGCCGACACTCAAGGTCGTATCCGCCGCCCAGCCGACCACGATCGCGACGGCGAGAACCGCGTCCGCCACCACCGCAACGCGGACGGCTGCGTTGACGACCGTGCAGCCTGCCACCGTCAAACTCGGCACCACCGCCGTGCTCGTCGCCCAACCCGCCGTGGTGCTCAACCCATCGATCCTCATCGTCGACCGCAAGGGACGCAGCCAGGACCGCTACGGCGACTTCGAGAACGGCGTGCTCTTCTGGCGGCGCGCCACCAATGCCGTGACGAAGCTCGCCCCGCGCGCGAAGGCGCCCAACGGCGCGAAGATGGCCTGGACCGCGGCCGAAGTCGCCGCCCTCGTCAACGTGCGCATCCGGCAGGCGCTGGGCGCCTTCCCCGGGGCGGCGCCGTCCGCCGCGACGTTTGCGGGCGTCACCGGTTACTCCTGGGACGGAGCCGGCGTCCATAACCGCAACCACCGCCTCCGCCTCAACCTCGTGGGCCAGCGCAGGTCCGGTCTCGTCATGGTCCCGGCCGTGGCCACCCTCGAGGTCCGCGCCGAGATCTCCTTTGACCCCGTCGACCGCGAGATCGTCGGCTACCTCACCAGTTGGTCCCTCGTGGCCTCCCAGGGCGATTTCCATGGCGGCGGCGACCTCGGCCGCGCGCTGCACCAGCGGCTCGACCCCGCGCTCTGGAAGCAGTTCCTCATCGCCAAGGTTCCGGCCACGAAGAACGACCCCATCGCGGTCCTCTCCGTGAAGACCCTGCCCGACGGCCGCCTGGCCGTCTTCTTCGAGCCCTGAGCGGCCCGAATCCCCGCAAAGCCTTTTTCGTATCCAACCCGTAATTACGGAGACTTTCCCATGCCCACTTCGCCTTCCCGCACGACCGCCACGCGCGTTGCCGTGCCTGTTGCCCCTGTCGCAACCGTTGCCGTCGCCCGTCCCGTGGCCGTCAGCGCCACCGCCACGGCTCCGGCGCCGACCGGCCGCCTCGCCGCCAACCTCGGCCAGGTCAACCTCGCCAACCGCGCCACCGCCGCCCGCCAGCTCAAGGCCATGAAGGTCGAGCCGGCCGAGTTCGCCCCGGCCTTCCGTCAACTCGCCGCGAAGAACCCCGCCCAGGCCCGCCAGCTCGTCGTCGCCTTCGACGACATCCTCGAGACCGACGATGCCGTCCGGAAGCAGTTCGACTTCGTCGCCCGCACGACGCCGGCCGAACGCCGCCTCGTTTTCGACGCCTACCGCGCCGAGGGACGAGGCCGTCGCATCGTCCACGCCGTCGGCCTCATGCCCGCCGCCCATGGCACGGTGCTCATGCGCGACTTCGTGCTGAAGACGGACGGCGCCGTCGACCAGTCCTCCGTCAACGAGGCCGCCGCCTGGATCGCCGACCAGGGACGGACCCTGCGCGAGAAGCGCGCCCGCGTGCCCGGCCCGAATGCGCGCCACGACTCCGCCGTCGTCGAATGGGTGGAGGAGAACATCATCGACCCCATCGTCCAGGCCGTGAAGAGCGTCGTCGACGCGATCGTCAAGGCGGTCGGCGACATCGTGAAGGCCATCGCCTCCGTCATCAAAGACATCGTCGACTGGACCGTGCAGGCCGTGGCCGACCTCGTGAAGGCCGTGATCGCCGCCGGCAAGGCGATCGGCGACCTCATCCAGGGCGCCATCCGCGTTGGCATGGCCATCGTGAAGAAGATCATCCAGGGCATCGAGGCCGCCGGCAAAGCCATCCGCGACGTGCTCAACGCCATCGCCAACTTCGCGATCGATGCCGTGAAGACCGTGCTCGAGGCCTTGCGCCAGATCGGCCGCGCCATCCTCGACCTGGTGAGCTGGCTCGCCCAGAAGACCTACGAGGTGATCCGGAAGTTCACCCAGGCCCTGCTCGATCTCGGCAAGGCCATCGCCGAGATCCTGATCGAGGCCGTGAAGTTCGGCGTCGCCCTCGTGAAGAACATGGTCAAGGCCCTCGTCGCCATCGGCCGGGCCATCGGCGCGATCGTCGTCGCCGCGATCACGAACCCCTCCGGCCTGCTCGACACCGTCGTCCGCGAACTCCGTTCCCTGGGCAACACCTTCCAGGGCATCCTCAGCGACGTCGCGAAGCAGGGCACGCAGTTCCTCAAGAACGCCGCCGCCGCCGTCGCGCGTGTTGCGGGCACCTTGAAGGACCTCGCCACCTACATCGCCACCGCCGCGGTCGACGCCGTCAAACAGATCGTCGCCGGCGTCCTCTCCATCGGCCGCGCCCTCGGCGATCTCGTCATCGAACTCGCCCAGAAGGGCATCGCCATGGTGCGCAAGGTCGTCGACGCCGCCTTCAAGCTCGGGCAGACGCTCTGGGAGGTCGTCAAGGGCATCGCCGCCCTCGTCGGCGAGGCCCTGAAGCTCGCCGTGAAGGCGATCTTCGACCTCGGGAAGACCCTCGCCGAGTTCACCTTGTCCGTCATGCAGTCCACCTGGGACCTCGCGGGCAAGCTGCTCGACGCTGCCGTCAAGGTCGGCAAGGCCGTCGGCGAACTGCTCGGCACCGCCATCCAGCAGGGCTTCGCTGTCTTCCGCCGCACGCTGCACGCCCTGCTCAGCAAGCTCGGCCCCGTCGGCGAGTTCTTCGACTGGCTGTTCAAGCAGGCCGGCGAACTGGCCACGCTCGCCTGGCGCGAAACCATGAACGCCCTCCAGCGCTTCGGACGCTCCGTCAAGGACGCGCTCGACTGGGCCAAGGCCAAGTCCGAGGCCGCTCTGCGCAAGGTCATCGCCGCCGTGGAGGCCGCCGGCGCGGCGATCTCCGACCTCATCGACTGGGCGAAGAAGGCCGGCGAAAAGGCGCTCTCCCTTGTCGGCGAGCTGCTCTACCGCGCGGGCCACACCGTCGACTACATCCTCCTCTGGCTGGAGAAGGACGTGCTCGAGGGCGTGCGCTCCATGGTCAAGGGCCTGCTCGACGCCGGCGCCGCCGTCGCCGACCTCATCGCCTGGGCCGTGAAGAAGTCCTTCGAGGTCCTGCGCGACGTCGTCGCCGAGGCCCTCAAGTTCGGCGTGACCATGGCCCAGCTCGTGGCCGACACGATCGCGCATCCGGAGAAGGCGATGGAGAATCTCGTCAAGGCCTTCGAGGCCGCCGGCAAGACGCTCAAGAACATCGTCCAAGCCGCCGTCGTCCAGCCGACCCAGGAGGCCGCCCGCCGCGTCTTCAAGGCGCTCAAGGCCCTCGGCAAGTCCGCCGTCGACGTGCTCATGGGCGCGCTCGAGATCGGCGGCAGCGCCATCGCCCTCGCGCTCACGCTGGTGCTCGAGTGGTTCCCCGGTTCCTACCGTCAGCTCACGGCCGACGAACTCGCCGACGCGAAGAAGGTCTTCGGCAAGTCCATCGACCTCGCGAAGGTCCGCCTCGCGGTCATGTCGCTGCCGGTCGACCTCGTGCAGAAGATCAACGGCGAGCGCGCCTTCACCACGATGTACCTCATCAACTTCGCCTCGTGGAATCAGCTCGACCGCCCGACGCTCATCCACGAGCTCGTGCACGTCTGGCAGTCGCTCGTCGAGGGGCCGTTCTACATGGTCGAGGCCATCCACGGCCAGATGACGGACGGCTACAACTACGGCTACGACGACAACAACGTGGGCCGCTTCGACGGCGAGGGCGCGCAGGACGAGTTGAACGCGGCCGGCGGCAACTTCGACTCCTTCAACCGCGAGCAGCAGGCCTCGATCATCGAGCACTACTTCGTGCGCCGGTTCCACGGACCGGCGACCGACGGGGTCGCGCGCGACTGGACGGCCTGGGAGCCCTACGCGAAACAAGTGTTCGCATGAGCGAAGCGTCGCCAGGTCCCTGGGTGATCGCCGGCACCGAGCCGGCGGTCGCCCGGCTCGAACCGCTGCTCGCCGCCCGGCGCGCGCGGGGCGAGGTCGCGGTCTGGACGGGGGACGTCGGCGCCTTCGTCGCGGCGCCCGGACGCCATCTGCCGAAGGGCGCGGCCGGCGTGCTCGTCGTTGGCGACCGGCGGCGCTCGCCCGGACGCCTGCTGCCCGGACTCTTCCTGCACGAGAACGACGGGCGCCCGGTGCCCGCCGGCTGGCTGCCCGACGTCGGCGCCCCGCTCGCCACCTATGCGGAGGCGGCGGCACGCATCCTCGCACGCCCGGCGGAAGACCGCTCGCTGGTCGTGCTCGGCCAGTGGGAGGACCGCTTCCTGCGTGTCGGTCTGCGCGCCGAGCGCTGGATGGAGAAGCACGGCCACGCCGACGGAGTCTTCAACTGGACCGCGGACCGTATCAGCCGTACGGATATGCTCGCAGGCCTGCGCCACGGGCCGGCCGTGGCCGTTTACTTCGGACACGGCCGGCCCCGCGGCTGGGCAGGCTACCATGGCGTGCGCACGGCGGACTTCGGGCGTCCGTGGCCCGAGCCCGTCGGCGCCCTGCTCGCCCTCTGCTGCGAGAACGCGAGCCGGCACCGCACGGGCCTCAGTTTCGCGGAGCGGCTCGTGTTGACCGGCGTCTGCGGGGCGATGCTCGCCGCCGTGACGAAGACGCGGCACGAGGACAACCGACGCTGGGGTCCGGAGCTGTGCGAGGCCTTCACCGAGAAGCGCCCCGCGACGCTCGCCGACCTCGTCGCCGGCGCCGAGGTCTCCGCCCGGCTCAAGACACGTACGGCCTACCGCTTCATCGGCGACCCGCTCATGCCCCTCGCCGGCGCCATCGGAGCGACCGAGCGCGCCGCCACGGTCTTCGCCCCCGCCCCCGACGAGGCGCTGCCCCCGTGGGAGGACACGCCCGTCTGACTCGGGTCGCCGATGTGGCCGCCCATGTCCCCATGGGCACGGCCTGAGAGCGAGGGCGTTTCCTCCGTCTCCCCCCTTGCCTCCCATCGAACGCCGGACTGTTCGCATCCGTGGCGTCCCGCGGCCGTGTATCCGGACTCGACCTGTCGGCGCGGCGGGCCTACGCCATAGGCTTTCCGTTCGCGGAAGCCCTTTGTCTTCCGTCATTCTCGATTCCTCACGCCATGAAACCCACGCCCTCCCAGACCCGCGCCGCCCTCGAGGCCCTCGACGCCTTCCAGATCGAAGTTCCCTCCTGGGGCTTCGCCGACACCGGCACGCGTTTCGGAAAGTACCTGCAGGACGCCGCGGCGATCGATCTCAACGACAAGCTCGCCGACGCGGGCCAGGTGCATCGGTTGACCGGCTGCTGTCCCACGGTCGCCGTGCACGTGCTCTGGGACTTCCAGCCCGGGCAGAAGCCCGCCGACGTCGTGAAGCTTGCGAAGAAGCACGGCGTGCGCATCGGCTCGATCAACCCGAACCTCTTTCAGGACCAGCACTACAAGTACGGTTCCTTCGGCAACCCGCGCGCCGAGGTGCGCGAGGCCGCGCTCCAGCACGTCGTCGAATCGATCGAGCTCGGCCAGCAGGTGCGCAGCGACCTCGTTTCGCTCTGGTTCGCCGACGGCACCAACTACCCCGGCCAGGGCAACCTGCGCGACCGCAAGCGCTGGTTCGAACAGTGCCTGAAGGCCGCGCACCGCAAACTCGCCCGCGGCCAGACCCTGCTCGTCGAGTACAAGCCCTTCGAGCCCGCCTTCTATGCGACGGACATAGCCGATTGGGGCATGGCCTTCCTGATGGCCAAGGCCGCCGGCCCGCAGGCCAAGGTGCTCGTCGACACCGGTCACCACTACGTCGCGCAGAACATCGAGCAGATCGTCGCGTGGCTGCTCGATGAGGACATGCTCGGCGGCTTCCACTTCAACGACCGCCGCTACGCGGACGACGACCTCACCCTCGGCTCGATCGATCCCTACCAGATCTTCCGCATCTTCCACGAAATCCACGCCTATGCGGCCGAACGCGGCAAGGCGCCGAAGATCGCCTACATGATCGACCAGTCGCACAACGACAAACCGAAGATCGAGGCGACGATCCAGACTGTGATGATGGCGCAGGAACTCTACACCAAGGCCGCCCTCGTCGATCATGCGAAGCTTGCCGTGCTGCAAAGCCGCGAGCGCCAGGTCGACGCCGAGGAGATGCTGCGCCGCGCCTTCTTCACCGACGTGACGCCGATCCTCCAGCGCTGGCGCAAGGCGAACGGCCTCCCCGCCGATCCGCTCGCCGCTCACCGCAAGAGCGGCTACGAGAAGGCCGCAGGCGCTGAGCGCAAAGCCCGCCGCAAGGCCCTCGGCCTCGGCGCCGGCGGCAGCTACGCCTGAGGCTGAAGCCTTTCTGAAACGTAGGAGCGGCTTCACGCCGCGATGGCCGGCGGACGGGCTTCATCGCGGCGTAAAGCCGCTCCTACGCAATCCTTGCGAAACGCGACGTCTGTGCCGGTGAACCGCACGGATTAAACGGGATGCACGGCAAAAGGGGCTGACCATCGCAGAGGTTGCTGCGAAGACGGTCCAACCTCCTTGCCCGCCATGACGATTCCCCCAGCTCCTCGCCCGCGTCTGTCGTTTCTTTCGTTTGCAATCTTGTTCGCCTTTGCCGCCGCCACCGCGTCCGCCGCCGAACCCCAGCGCAGTCCGCAATGGCAGCAGATCGAACTGAGCTTCGAGGCGCGCACAACTCCCGCCAATCCTTACACCGACGTCGAGGCCTGGGTCGACTTCACCCACGACGATGGCACGAGCCTCCGACGCCAGATGTTCTGGGATGGAGGCCGGACCTTTCGCGTGCGCTTCGCCTCGCCTCGCTCCAGCGGCACGTGGCGGTGGCAGGCCGCCGACCGGGCCGGCGACCCCGGACTTCGGGGCGAAGGCCGACTTGCAGCCGTGCCGGCCGTGCAACCGCGGACCGACTTCGAACGCCATGGCTTCTGGCGGATTCCGAAGAACGGGCGCAACCTCCTGCATGCCGACGGCACCCCGCGGCTGCTCTGCGCCGACACCCCGTGGGCGTTGCCATGGCGGGCCACGGTTGAGCAGGCGGAAACCTATGCACGCGACCGTGCGCAGAAGGGCTACAACGCCGCCCTGCTCATGACCGTGCAGCCCGACATGAAGGCCGAGGGCCCGCGGTCGCGTGTCGAGGATCGTGGCTTCGACGTCGGCTTCGAGGACCTGCCGCAGGGCACGCTGCGCCAGCTCAATCCCTCCTATTTCCAGATGTTCGACCGCCTGGTCGAAATCCTCGTGAGCCACGGGATCGCCCCTGTCTATCAGCCCGTGTTCCACGGCTACGGCTGGAAGGGCCGCGAGGTCGCCGGCAACGTCGTCAGCGCGGAGGACTACGCCCGCTACTGTCGGTATTTGGTCGCCCGATACGGCGCCCGACCCGCGATCTGGCTGGTCGGCGGCGACGGCCCGGTGACGAACCCCCGCGTGGTCGCGCAGCTCGACGAGGCCGGACGGGCGATCGAGGCCTGGGACGCCTACGGGCAGCCCGCGGGGATTCACTATTCGCCGCATGCGCTGAACCGCAGCCATCAGGAAAAGGACTGGCTGGACTTCCAGTGGTGCCAGACCGGACACAATGGTGAGCACGTGCCGGAACGGGTTGCTGACATGTGGCGCAACCTTCCGGTCAAGGCCGTGGCCAACGGCGAGCCGACCTACGAGAACATCGGACGCACGGGCCGCGGGGCGGGTTGGTGGCAGGGGCACGAAGCCTGGTTGAACCTCACCGCCGGCGGCACCATGGGCGTGGTGTACGGTGCCGGTAGCCTCTGGCAGTGGCGTCTCCACGCCAGCGAGCCGGACCATGCCGACTGGTGCACGGCGCCCGGGGCCGGCTGGCGCGAGGCCCTGGAGTTCGAGGGCTCCCGCTATCCCGGCATCGTCGCGAAGATCTTCGACGGCCTGCCCTTCGCCGGCATGGAACCGAACTGGACCTACACGTACGGCCGTCGCGGTCTGGCCGTACCCGGAAAACTCTTTGTCCTCTACCTCCCCGAGGGCGGCGGCACGGGCATCCTCTCGCGGGACGTCCCTCGCGCGTACCGCATCTACGATCCCCGCACGGGCCACGTCGTCCGCGAAGGCCGTTTGAGCGACGCCGTCCCGGCGAGTTTCGACGCGGGCTCGAATGAGCCCCGTGTCGTGGTCTTCGCGGAACCGAACCGCCCCTGAGCCCAGATCGGACTCGCCCCCAGACGCCCAATCTGTCACCAGCACGGACGCGCCCGGGTGGCGGAATGGTAGACGCTGCGGACTTAAAATCCGTCAACCCCTTTTCTTTTTCGGGACAAATCGTTGAATCTAAGCGTTGGTAATTAGCGACTTAGGTTACAAGTAGTATTTTTTGGATACGATCCGGGTTGCGGTTTTGCCCACTTCTTGCCCACTTTGGCGGGCTTGCACTCCAAGAGCGGACAAACCGGACATAGGTGTCTCTGGCGTGGTGGCGTGCCACATGAGGTGTAAGGTGGCCGCTGGATGTTTAATCGGGCTCGCCCGCCGCGTGATCATCTAGCACATTTCGCCCGTCCTTCTTGCCCGGATGGCGGAACGGTAGACGCTTTCGACTTAAAATCGAATTTCCGTAAGGAAGTGCGGGTTCGAGTCCCGCTCCGGGCACCATTTTGAGAGGCAGACCGTTTCTGTCACACACCGGTCACACACTTTTCAGTTTTTCGCGTAGATGCGTCCCATAACGGTTGGCGAGCAAGGCCATCGCTCGACGAGAGAGAGAGAGAGATGGAAACTAGAGGACGAGCAGTACGTGCTTCCTTCGCGAGTTCGTACCAATTTCGGCTCTTGGGTAACTCCAAGGTTTGCGACGATGCTGCCCGGAAAGCGCGAGGGCTATGCGCTGGACCTGGACTCGACGCGCCTGCTTCACGAGGACGGGCACCAGGAAGGCGTCGAGGTTGGCTACACCCGCGTGGGGACCAAGCCCTGCCTGCATCCGCTCCTTGCGGTGCTCAGCGAAGTGCGCCTGGTGGCGGGGTTCTGGTTGCGGGCTGGCAACAGCGGGTGCGCGAACAACGTCGTCGCGTTCTTCCTGGACTTGTGGGACAACCTTCCGCGGCACCTGCGGCTGCGCGTGGTGCGCGCGGACTCGGGCTTCTGCGTGGCTGAGCTGTTGCGCTGCTGGGAGAGCCTGCGGCTTAACTACATCGTGGTCGCACGGCTGACCCGACCGGTGCAAAGCCTCTTGCGCAGGGAGGATCGTTGGGCGAAGACCGAGATTGACGGCACCGAGGTGTGCGAACTCGCCCATCACGAGGGCGACCTGCCGGCCAGCGCACGGTTTGTCGCCATCCGTCATCGGATCAAGGATCGGATAGGTCGTGCCGGCGGCAAACTGCTCATCGACTGCCCCGGCTATCTGTATCAGGTCCTTGTCACCAATCTGCCCCGCACCGTGCCGCCGCTGGAGGTGTGGCGCGACTACAACGGCCGGGCCGCCTGCGAAAACGTCATCAAGGAACTCGACGCGGGCTACGGCTTGCCGGATCTGGCGTGCCAGGGATCTTGGGCGACGGAGGCGGCGCTGTGCCTGGGAGTCCTGACGCACAACCTTGTGGTCTTGTTTGAGCACAAGCTTGGGTGGCAGGAGGCGGTCACGTTGGGAAGCCTGCGCTACTGGATGTTCGTCACGGCCGGGAGTATCAGCCGTCCGCAGGGAACAACGACGATCAAACTCGCCGTCCCCTCATCCGAACGCCGCTGGTGGCGAGAGCTTTGGGAAAAGCTGCTCTCGCCCTATCCCAACTGCAATGCAGTCGGAACCAGGCCGTCGCTCGCGTAGCTTCACCCGCTCAAAATCCCAGAGAAATCAAAGTGCTCCTGCATGGATACGGCTTAGCGAGGCATATCGATTTATTACAAAGCAAAGGAATAATACTTGACGCAGTGGACAATTCTTGGTGTTCGTCCGCTAAGCCATGCGGTACCCCCTTATCTGCTCACTGCTGTGCAACTTCGCTCTCCTTGCATGGATATTACTCGCAAAGGAACCTTTGCTAAATCCATCAAGTGAGGGCAGCCCCAACCCACACCGGGTCAACGAAATTGTTGATAATGTCGCCATTTCGTCCACGGTGCCCACTGTTACCGCCGGCACCCATCCTCCGGGTACCCATGACTGGATGGATCTCCTTCGCAGACATGATGCTCCAGCTAGTATCCTTTTTGCCGTCGCGTCAGTTACTCTCTTGGACAAGTACCGAACGCTAGAGGACAATATTAGAATTCCGCCCGGCACGCCCAAATGGGCTGGCCGTAACACTCCTCCAACGGCAGACCAGCAACTTAAAATTGAGGCTCTGCGCGCGGAGCGGGATTCCGAACTTAAGGCTCTCCTTGGAGATGCTTATGCGCAAGCAATGCTCGCTAATCAGAGGCGTCCTGTCGGCTTAGAGGCGCTCTCAGACGAAAAGATGCTGCATATTTCCACGATTCTAGCCGACTATCAGGCAGCAATAAGGAAGGAAGGGCGCGGTATTGACGCTGGCCGGATGAATATCATCAACGATGCAAAAGAGCAGGAGATTGCCAAGGTCCTCTCACCCGATGAATATAAAACCTACCGATTGTATACTTCGGAATCGGCTAAGACCTTACAGCTCCGCCTGCGCAATGTTCCGATCACCGACCAGGAGTATGAGACACTCTTCGTTGCACTCGATAGTCGCAGGGCCAAACAAGAACCCGGTACACGACTTGACGACTTTCAGGAGCAACTCGCGGAGATCGAGGTTGTGTCAAGAACGATCGGGGTTGATCATGCCGCGGTTTATGCCTACAACACTGAACGCTCTTTTCAACCTGTTTATAATGTTCTGCGCAATTCCGGCATGGGTCCCGACGCTGTGATTCAAAGGTATAGGATATGGCTGGAATTCTATTCGGAGATAGGCCGGATTCAGAACACGGCGGCGACTCAGCAAGAGACATTAGCACTAGGCCGTTCCACAGCTCAAGCGGCGTATGAGCATATGACTAAAGGACTATCTCCTGATGATGTTGCAAGGTTCACTCGCACCCAAACCGGTGTGCTTCTGACGCGGTTTCTCTCGCAATGAGCTCCACCCTTTGATCCCAATCAACGCCAGATCGATCAGTATTCAATCATCAACTACTATGAAAATCAAATCTATCCTTCTCTCGTTTATTGCGACGCTCGCTTTTCTTAGTTCGTCAAATGCGTATGTATATGAATCGGGGACCGGCGATGTATCCGGAATAACAATCTGGGAGTCGGACATTAGTCACAGCGACTTAAATGTAGAATTATTTGGATCCCCCAATGATGTTTATGTCTCCATGGATTTTGACTGCGAGACGTATGTGTATGTTGATTTGAATATTGGGATAGATACGGACATCCAAATCGGATGGGTTGCCGGATTTGGATACTGGCTTGGAACGGACACATGGGGAGCAGACAACAAGACCCCGGTGGACGATCAATATCACAATAGCCAGACCTTTGTGTTTCCCGGCGAAGACGATCCGAATTGCACTATCGATGACGTTGATGCTTATATTCCCGATGGCAGTGTGTATGTTCGTTGTATAGGAACGGTGTATGTCAGTGTGCAATCAGCATGGACAACTGGCTCGGCGGACGCCCACATGACCTCAAGTCCGTTTTTAGTGAATGTGTCTCCCTAACTCGGCGAAAGACCCGAGTGAGGGTCGGCGGACCTCCCCGCCCGGGCTGATCCGGTTGTGCGCTGTGATCACGAATTCCCCCGAGTCCTTCGAGCGTCGCTAACTCGTGAGCTTAGGGTGCTTCTCCGCGTAGGCACAAAAAAGCCCCGGACATCACCCGGGGCTCGTGTCCCAAAATTGGGATTGGTTGGGATTCGATTGGATTCGCCGGCCGCTCAATAGAGTTCCTCGATGCGGCTTCGCCTGAAGCCGTCGGGACCAATTTCCGCGAACGGATCAATTCCCTCGGTCCATCCCTTTTCCGTAAGCGTCAGCCCGGGTGCCCCCTTGACGCGATCTGAAGAGATTCTCGCCAGAGATATGATATCTCTGACCAGAGATTATTGGGAGAAGGCCGGCTGCCAGCGGCCCGGGGTCAGGGCTTCGAGGTCGTCCTGGTTGGTCATGGCCGGGAGTCGGGCGAGCACGTCGCGCAGGTAGGCGAGCGGCTCGATTCCGTGGCGCTGGCAGGAGACGATCACCGAGTAGAGGATGGCAGTGCGTTGACCCGCGTCGGGGGGTCCGATGAAGAGCCAGTTCTTCTTTCCGATCGCCGAGGGACGGATGGCATTTTCAACCAGGTTGTTGTCCAGGCGGGTCTGCCCGTGATCGACATGCCGGGTCAGAGGCGCCCATTGCGAGAGCAGGTAACCGCAGGCCTCACCCAGAAGCGAGCGGGGCCGGCACCGTTCCCGCAGGGTGCGCGCCAGCGCATGCAGCCAGGCAAGCGTTCGGTCAAAATGGCGCTGGCGCAGCCGCGCGCGTTCGGCGTGATCGCGAGGTCCCGTCTCGGCTTCGTCCCACGCGCGCTCCAGCCGATAAAGGCGCGCGATCAGTTTGAGCGCCACCCGCGTGGCCTTGGGGTTCTCGGCCTGGGCGTCCACAAACTTGCGCCTCGCGTGCGCCCAGCATCCGACCCAGACAACTTGCGCGTTGGCCCGCGCGTGCGCGGCATAGGCTTCATAACCGTCGGACTGAAGCACGCCGGCAAAACCGTCGATCAAACTGGTCAGTTCCCCGTGACGACGGCTCATTCGCCAGTCGAAGACCACGTCCCCGCCTGGTCGGCTGACCACCCAGAGGTAACCTTGAGAGGTGCCCCCGCGTTTTTCGTCGGGATCGTTGCACCGGATCGGCGTTTCGTCCGCCTGAAGATAGCCTCCTTCCAGAAGCCGGCGGTGCATGCAGCGGTAAACTGGTTCGAGCCACTCCGCCGCGATCCGAATCCAGTCGCACAGGGTCTGCCGGGGAATCGCCGCGCCCCAGCGGCCGAGCATCTGCTCTTGTCTGAACAAAGGTCTATGCCGGGCGACGGACTATGCCGGGTCGGAGCCGGTGGCACCTCTTCGGCGGTCGCGCAGCGCCCGGCATAGTCCGGTGGATTGGCGGGCGTGATTAGGTTCCGGCGGGCGCAAACTGCGCCCGCATGAAAACACAAATCGAACTGGATTATGTTCCGAGCGCCCGTGGCGGCCCCCTGCACGATCACGTGCTGCGTTACCTGCGGGATATGCAGCGAGTCGGCTTCAAGCGGGCGACGCTGCATTACGACCGGCTTCTACTTGATGACTTGGCCGCGTCGATGGAGCGCAAAGGATTGAAGCCCGAAAGCTTCTCCGAGCCGGTGATGGCGCGGTTCCTCGCGTGCCACATGAGGACACGCCTCTCCCGGGTGATCCCGAAGCGGCGGACGCTGGCGCGGTTTTTGGCGATGCTTAACAGGGATGGCATTGTGGTCTGTCCGCCGGTCGTTCGTTGCGAGCGAGATGAGTCTTGGGCCGAAGCGTTCGCGCGCCACTTGCGCGAGGGTCGAGGCTGCCCCGAAACCACCGTGGCGAACTATTGCCTGCCGGTTCGACGGCTGCTGCGGGAGGTCAAGGAGCCGAGGCAGCTGACCAGCGCGGCTATCGTACGCTTTTTCCAATCCTACGTGGAGCGCCACGGCCGTGCGGCCGCCGCCTCGGCCACGAGCGGCGTGAAGGCGTTTGTTCGCTTCCTGCGGCTTCGAGGCGAGATCTCGTCCGACCTGAGCCTCGCGGTTCCCAAGGTGGCCGGCTGGGCGCAGGCCAGGCTGCCGCGATGCTTATCGGCTAGGGAGCTTCAGCGGGTGCTGAATGCGCAGGGGAAGGAAAAACCGAAGGAGCGGCGTGATCATGCGATCATCCTGCTGCTGGCGCGGCTCGGTCTGCGCTCGTGCGAGGTGGCGGCCCTGCGATTGGAGGACGTTGATTGGGACGCGGGGCGTCTGCTCATACGTTCGGCCAAGTCGGATCGCTCGATCCATCTGCCGTTGCCGGCGGACGTCGCGCGCTCCCTGGCACGATACTTGAAAACGGCGCGCACGCCCTGCCGGTGTCGCGAGGTGTTCCTGCGGTTTATGGCTCCGACAGGCGGGATTACGCGAATCACCGTGGGCGGAGTGGCGCGGAGCGCCTTCCTGCGCGCCGGCCTGCAGGGCGCAAGCTTGGGTGCCCACACCTTCCGGCACAGTCTGGCATCGGAGCTCTTGCGCCACGGGGCGAGTCTGCCGCAGATCGGACGCATCCTGCGTCATCGGGATGTGAGCACGACGGCGATCTACGCCAAAGTGGACATGAAGGCGTTATGCCCGCTGGCGATGGCGTGGCCGGGAGGTGCGAGATGAAAGCGATGACTTGCGAAATCGACGAGTACCTGCGGCTGCGCCGGGGAATGGGCTTCAAGCTGGAGGTGGATGAAACCCGTTTGAGGCGCTTCGCCGCGTTTTTGGCAAAGCGGAAGGCGAATCATATCACCACGAAGCTGGCCTTGGAGTTTGCCTGCGCAAATGAATCGGTGGGCGTTGTGGGACGGGTCGGACGCCTGGTGGCGATCCGCGGTTTTGCCCGGTACCTGCACGCGTTCGAACCGAAGCACGAGATCCCGCCCGCGGGATTGATCCGGAGCGGGAGAACGCGGGCCAAGCCCCGGCTGTGCACTCAAAACGAGTTGTCGCGCTTGCTCGCGGCGGCGCTCGAGGTCGATGCGACCGCGACCCGAGGGCTTCGTCCATGGACCCTGCACGCGCTGTTCGGTTTGCTGGCCGTCACGGGCATGCGGATCGGGGAGGCGATCGCGCTCCGCCAAAGCGACGTGAACTGGGAGGAGCGCGTTCTGACGATCCGCGGCGGGAAGTTTGGAAAGTCGAGGGTGGTTCCGGTGCATGGCACGACACTGAAGGTGTTGCGCGAATACGCCTGTCGCCGGGACCGTCACCTTCGGGAGGATTGGCGCGGAGAAAAGGTGTCGGGCACGGGCGATCTGTTCTTCGTCTCCAACCGAGGCACGGTCCTGAGCGGCGGCTGGCTGCGGACGTCCTTCCGGGTGCTGCTCCAAAGATCGGGAATGACCGGGGCTGGACGCCCGAACATGAGAATCCATGACCTCCGGCATCGCTTCGCGGTGGAGACGCTGCGCAGGTGGTATCGGCAGAAAAACTGCGACGTGGAGTCGCGCCTGCCCGCGCTCTCGACTCTGCTCGGGCACGTGAACGTGGCGGCGACCTATTGGTATCTGAGCAGTACGCCTGCCCTCCGCGCGGCGGCCGCAAGCCGGCTCGAAACCCGGTGGAAAGGAGTCGCCGATGATCGCGCCCAATGAGCTTCCGCGTCTGATCGAGAGCTTCTTTTGCAAGCGGCTCGTGGCGCAGCGAAACGTGAGCGGGCACACGATCAGCGCCTACCGTGACACCTTCCGGCTGTTGCTCGTGTTTGCTGAAAAGACGACGTTGCGACCGGCCGAGCGTTTGACGCTCGCGGACCTGACGGCGGATCTGATCGGCCGGTTCTTGGACATGACGGAGCGAGAGCGAGGCAACGTGCCCCGGACCCGGAACCTCCGTTTGACCGCCCTTCGCTCCTTTTATCGGCATGCGCTGATCGAATGCCCGGAACACGCGGGGTTGATCCACCGAGTGCTGGCGATCCCGCCCAAACGGTGCGCCCGAAAAGTCGTTGGGTTCCTGAGCCAAACGGAGGTGGCGGCGGTGCTGGATGCGATCAACCGCGACACGTGGTTGGGCAGGCGTGACTACGCGCTCCTGCTCTTGATGATGCAGACCGGGTTGCGGTTGGCGGAGGTGACGGGCTTGAAACCGCGCGATGTGGTCCTCGGCCCCGGAGCGCACGTGCGCTGCCAAGGCAAGGGCAGGAAGGAGCGGTGCATCCCGCTCACTCGCGCAACCTCCCGAGTGCTGCGCGACTGGCGGGAGCATCAGAACCCAATCGAGCTCTCCGACTATCTCTTCCCCAGCTCACGCGGAGGGAAGATGAGTCATGATGCCGTGCAGGATCTGCTCGCAAAACACGCGGCCGCGGCCGGGGCAAAATGCGGCTCGCTCCGGGGCCGACGAGTCACACCCCACATGTTGCGTCACACGGCGGCGACGGAGTTACTGCACGCCGGAGTGGACCGGTCACTGATCGCAATATGGCTCGGGCACGAGTCGCTGGAGACAACCCAAGTCTACCTCGATGCTAATCTGTCGATGAAGGAGCAAATCCTCGCAAGGACGCGACAACCCAAAGGTCGCTCGCGACGCTTCAAACCCGGGGACCGCCTGCTCGCATTCCTTCGTAACCTCTAACCGGACTATGCCGGGTGCCGCGCGACCGCCGAAGAGGTGCCACCGGCTCCGACCCGGCATAGTCCGTCACCCGGCATAGGCCGCTTTATGCCGGCCCCGGCATAAAGCGGCAGATGATCGAGGTACTTCGAGGTGACAACCCACGCGAGCAGCCCCGCGGAGGCGTAACCGCCGGGCACCGGCCGGGCTGGCGCGGGCGCCAGGACCGGAGGCTGGCTGCGGTCAGCTTTTGATCGGTACTTCGGGCGCACGATCTCGCGTTTGTGCAGTTGCGGGGGTGTGATCTCCACCTCGAAGGTGCGCTCCTCGCCGATCCGCTCGAAGGCCTCGGGCGCCTGCTTCACTTCAGCGGGCTCGACCACGACTGTTTCCAACACCGGCAGCTTGGCGAAGAGTTCGGCCGGCGCGGGACGATTCGGCGCGGGCGGGGTCCGCTCGTACGTCACGGTCTGTTTCGGCGCCTGCGCCTGCGCGGCCTTTTCCTCCAGCTCCTTGAGTTTTAACTGGAGCTGCAGCCGGTCCAGTTTCTCGCTTTTGCCCGCGCCGAAGACCTGTCTCCTCATGAGCGCGAGCTGCGCCTGCGCGTAGGCCAGTTCCGCCTCAAGCCCGGTGCACTTCCTCTCCAGCGCGAGGTAGGCCATCGGAAGTTCGTCAAGCGGCGGCATGCGGGCCGTATCGATATATTGGTTACGTTATTCGTCTATAAAAATCAGCGTTCGTACCACGCTTTTTTCATGCCCTGCTTCAGATCCACGCCCGCGAGCAGAAGCGTGAGCGCCTCCGGCTGCAGCGAGAGTTTCCCGGAGTCGTCGCTGGCGGAGACCGGCCAGGTGAACCGGCCCTTCTCCAACCGCTTGGCCAGGACCCAAACTCCGGAGCCGTCCCAGTACAGGAGCTTGATCCGGTTGCGCTCCCGGTTCGTGAAGACAAAGAGCGCGCCGCCGAACGGATCCAGCCCCAGCTCCTGCTGGGCTACCGTCCACAATCCGTCGTACTGTTTGCGCATGTCCACCGGCGCGACCGCCAGGTAGACTTTCAGCGCGGAAGGAAACCCCAGCATGCGATCACGCCTTCAAAAGTTCGCGCACCAGTGCGGCCAAGGCCGCCGGATCGCCGCCGGAGAGCACCAGGCCGTTCGGCAGCGTCGCGCTCAAACCCGCGGCCGCCGGCAGACCGGGCAGCTCCACGCGTGCAAAGGTCATCCTCGGAGGGCGTGGCGCCGAGCGCGACTTCTTCACCCAGCCCGCGAACGTCGGATAGCAAAGTTTCTCCCGCCGGGCAAACGCCGCCATCGACAACCCGCTCGTCTCGTACCCGGCCACCAGTGCCGCGATCTGCTCCGCTTTGCGCAGGCGCCGTCCACCGGCCGCCTGCTTCGTCTCGTCCTCCACCACCTCCGCCGCGATCATTTTCATCGCAGCGACTCTACCCCAATCAGACGCGCACGACTACGAGGCACCCGGGCGGACGTTTACCCTTTTCCGTAAGCGTCAAGGGGGCACCCGGGCTGACGCTTACCTCGATCCCGGTCCGGATTGCGTTTTGCCTCTGGGTGTAGGGATCGTGAATGGTAATCGCCAGTGGAGGGATTGGCAGACTCCCCGCTCTTGATGCGGGCTGATGCACGCGCTGGGCCTCGATCTCCTGCACGAGAGACGCTGAGATCTCACGAAGGGCAAACACATCGTCTGCACTGTGAATCGCGCGTCGCCAGTAGAAACCAGTCGGACGCCAAGACGTCGGCTTCTCGTCCTCGATCAGAGGTAAGGGTCAGCTCGCGTGCCCTCTTGACGTAACCTGAGTCACCTCGTTGAACGAGCTCGCCTAGCCTAAGCGGTGGTTGAGCGGACTCATTCCTCGATCGTTGGAACCAATGGCCGGGGCGCGACGACGCCCTGGCGGTGTCTCTGAAGAAATGAAGACCGGCGACCGGGAAACCGGCCGCCGGCTGAGGCGGAGCTACTCCGGCTTTGCTTCCGCGAGGCGTTCGAAGATGAACGTGTGGGCCTGGTCGGCGAGTTTGGCAATCAGGGGGAGGTCGTCCCGGCCGAAGCTGTCGGTGTAGCGGTAGTTCTTCGCGTCCGGGTAGGTGCGGGCGAAGGTGTTTGTGTCGTTACCCAACCGGCCTGTTCCGGGAGGCATAGCCAAGACCAGAAGGTGCCCCGGCGCCTGATCTGGCGCCGGGGCCTAAGTCTAGGCGACCTTGCTGGCCGCCGGAGCCGAGTTGAACCCCGCCCCCGCCATATTGTAGATGCAGATCGCCTCGCGCCACGCCTTGGTCAGGCGCTTCGCCGTCGGCGGGTATGTCATCAGCAGTCCGAGCATGACCTGCGCGTCGGTGACGGTCCCGGGGCCGAGTTTGAAGAACTCCACGCCCTCCGGCAAATGATCACCAGCGAGGTGAAGGAGAAGGTTGGTGCAGGCGAGTTCCCGGTGATCGGCTGGCGTCGAGTCGATCTGTTGCCTGGTACAGTTTTCGAACTCCTCGAAGACGTCGAGAAGGCCGAGCTGCTCCGCCCAGGCACGGCTCCAACAGTGAGTGCGCCGCATAATGAACATACGGGCAAGCGCCGCGTGACTGTAGGGCTTGGTAAACGGGCGTCCTTCTTTTGCGGCCGTGCGTTCCCACCGCCGGACCTGACGGGTGGTGACGACGAGCAGGTTGGACACGTCCTTCTGGCGCAGATGCGAGCCGGATCCCGTCCGAAGCGGTGCGTCAAGCGAAGCAATCTTGGTCGTCTTCATGGGTGGTCCTCCTCAGATGTTCTCGCCGTTCAGGTACCGTTCGACCCAGATATCGCGGTGTTCGTCTTCGAGGGTGGCCGGACGCACCTCGCCGGCGCCCACGCGACGGAGAAGCCCGAGCACAGCCTCGAGTTCGGTTTCGCAGACGACCCGGGTGAAGGTCACGCTGTCGCCGCAACGTGCCGCGAGAAGCTCGTATGCCTTCTCGATCGCCTCTTCTGGCGTCGTGGCCATGACGACAATAAGATCCTGCCACATTTGGCAGTGGCTGTACTCGTCACGGAGGTCTTCCCCGTCGCCGAAGAAGTACCAAGCGACAAAAGGCCGCGGTTTCTCGGAGGGTCCGAGGATGAGGTCGTAGTTCGACTTCGTACTCATGTTTATATCCTTTGATTTTAGGTTAAATCCGACGGCGTTGTGCCGGCGGTCATTTAAATTATGGGTGGCTGGAGGGGCGAAATGCCGTGTTGGCGCTTATGGGCTTCGTTTTCTTTGGATCCAACTGGCGCGCGACGGCTCATGCGGGGAGCGCATCCTAAAACAGTTTGTTCGAGGGGGCAGCGAGCGTGAGGGCCGTGCCGGCCCATTGCTCAGGTCGGTGAGCATGGGACTGCCAGCGAAAGCGCGTACCGTCTTCGATGGCGCTTTTCAGCGGAATGTTTGCTCGGAGCTCCTGATAGAACGCGTGTTTCGTTTCGAGCGACGTGTCGTAGTTGGGATCCTCGCCAATCGTGTACCCACGGAGCTCCTCGATCCTCAGTGTGGGGCGGTCAGGGGTCCCTCCGAAGATGAGATAATCCGGGCGGGGAAACTGCGACAGGTCGCATCCGAGCGAGATCTGGAAGGCATCGAGGACGGGCGCCAGGTCTTCGACCAGGACAGGTTTGAGCGTGGCCTGGCCGGCATGCGCCAAAGCGGTCGCACGGACGCATTCGGCGCCGCTGTCCGATGGCAAGAGGAACGACTCTTCAACCGCGATCTGGTGGAGGAAGAGTCGCTGAATCCAGCCGTCGGCATCCTGCACTCCCAGGAAAAAGTACGGAGAGGTCCGATGGCCGGAGATTGTTCGCAGCGTTCGGACAGCCGGTGCGAAGGCTGCCGAGTGAACGCCGGTGAGTTGGACCGCGAACCGATCGCCACTCCACCGATAGGCGTTGAGCAAGGGGAAGGTGCTGTCCTCTTCGTTCAGCGGGTCGGTCACGATCCCGAACCCCAGGGTGCAGCGCATCCGGGCGGCGAGGGCATAACCGTCGTCACTGGTGCCGAACGGGAACTCAGTGACGGCCGCGCCGATCGCCCGCATGACCTCGGCCGTGGTGGGATTCGACCACCGGTCGGCACGGTTATTGCGGGAAATGAAGGCACGCGAGAGACCTCGTGAAAGAATTCCCCGTGCGTAGCGCCCGAACTCCTCGTAATGGATTCGGGACGTTACCTTGGCTTCGCGGGATGGCACGTGACCGGCGGCCGGCTTTATGGGGGCGAAGATGCCAGGCGAGCGCTTCTTGACGCGTTCTTGATCGTCACCCTCAAGCCAAAGAAAGCATTCCGACGTGTGATCGTCGATGTTCTGACGGCTGAGCGTGAACTTCCCGTCCTCTCGCTCAACCGGGATAAGCCGTAGCGGCGAGGCCTGGCCAAATCCGCAACCGCAGATCAGAGAGGAATTGTAGTGGTGGAGCTTCAGCAGCGCCTGCGCTTCGCCGTCGTCCCTGAGTTGGGATCGACTTGCGAGAGGTAAAAACCGCCCCGTCGAGGAATTGATGATGCCGTTTACCATGGCTTCAGAGGGTAGGGCCCTTGGATGGGGCCGGGGGATTGGGTGTCGGCAGTGGAAGCGCCGAGGGCCGCGGAGCCTGCCGTGCGTGGAGGTTCATCACCGCCGCTCCAAAACAGCCGACAGCGTCGTCAAATGTGACGTTAGTGTCCTCATAGTGCTCCGCGTCGAGGCCACCTCCTGCTGTAGGGCTTGGTTCTCCTCCTTCAGGTGCGAGCAGGTCGCTTCCAATTTGGCCAATTGATGCTTGTTGGCCTCGCACTCCCTCAGCAACTGAGCGCAGGTCCCGATCAACGTCTGCAAGTGCGGCGGCAATTGTTCGAACCGCTCCTCCAAAGCTTTCGAGAAGGTCTCCAGCGATTGAAAGTCGGTCCGGGGCGGAAGACTCGGGAAGTCGTAGTTCATGATGTTTGTTAGTTAGGGGTTGGACGGACGGAACCAGTCCGCCTGCTGCCAATCCTGGTGAGGCCGGGTTGGGAGATCCGGTCGAGACCGTGTCGGGAACCACGCGATGGCCGTCAGCCACGCCAACAGGAGGATGAGCGCCACCAGCCCCAGGGTTTGAAGCACCACCGTGGCCGGGTTCTTCTGGGGTGCCGGAGTACGCAGCAGCCTCCACAGGCTGCTCTGGATCTGCTCCAAGGTGACCGCCATCTCGTCCTGTTTCATGCGAACGCGCATGACTGCCGGATCCAGTGACCACAGTGTAGGGCATGGGATCGAGAGACACCGGTCGGGCGTCCCGGGCGTGCTCGCGGGCGAGCAAGGTGGCGCGCCTGTCCCGCAATGTGCAGAAACGTTGTTCAAGTTCATTGATTTCATGGGCGATGGCGCCAGGGCTGAGGCTGCGACGTGGGATTGCATCGCGTCGCACAGTCGACCAATCGAAGCGACTGCTGTACTTTTTGCCGACGAGTCGGAGGGAGGTGTTTTCATAGGTTAAATCGAGGCGGTGCTTGTGAACGTGCACGGTCGCCCCCTTCTCCGTGAGGAGGCTGACGATGTCATCGCGGCTGCGGATGGAGCCGTTGCGAACGAGCTGAACGATGGTGTCATCGAGCTTTACGTGCGCGGCACACTGGTCTTCCGAGCGCTCGTAGCGGCTGGGACGCGACCGCAGGTCTGCGCATTCGGGGTCGTCCGGATCCGTCCAATCGAATCTCAGGTTCTGAATGCGGCGCCAGGTGTTGAACGTTGCGCGGTCGTGAGGCGTGTTCCGGAAGAACCGAAACTGTAGCCCGGACCGGAGGTTCAGGCGGGAGAGAACGAAATGAATATCGAATCCCTTCACGCGCTTGTGCAGCACGGCGAGGATCGAGAAGTCCCGCAGCTTCTGGCCACCCGTGAGCAGCCGGAGGAAGTCATGGAGCACCGTCATGTAGGCCTTCCGACCGACGTTTTCCTCGTCCTCTCCCCACGACAACTCGCCGGAAAGGTACTGCTGGCTGTAGCCAGCGGCTCGGAGCGACTGGTCGAAAACGGGCGGGTCTCCGTAGACGACTTCTGGCGGGGCAGGACGAGCGTCGCGCTTCCAGTCTGTGTCGCGCAGCAGATACTCGACGACCGTGGGGTCTGACGAGCGGCGGTTGAACTTAGCCAGCATGGCGCTGTTCCTCCTCGGGTTTAAAAGGCGACACGTCGCCGGCGGGCTTGCGTGGTCGGCGCGTCTTGGGGGTTCCCGCGAGGTCGGGCATGGCTGCGACCTGTCGCGCGATTTCGGAGAGGTCGCGATGAATCGCCGCGAGGAGCTGCTCTAAGTGCACAGCCTTGAGATGGTCGCTGAGCCGTGCGATCTCCGGCAAAGGCGCGAGGCGCCATTCGCACGTCTGAAGTTTGTAAAGGGCAGTGCGCAGGATGGCGCGACGAGTCGCGGTGTCGTGGCGTGCGTCGATTGACGTCACGAAGCGTGCGTTGTCGGGCTGCGGCAGGTACATCGCGACCGCGGCGCAAAGGGTTTCGGCTTGGCTTTGGCCGAGCCTGGCGCAATGGGTCTTGAATCGCTTGAGCAAGAGCGACGGCAGTTCGGTCGAGACGCGCCGCGTGCGGCGCCTTTTATCAGGGCGCTTTTTCCGGAGTTTTACGCTGGTGGGAATCCCATCCATATACTCGCTCTGAGCTTTCGTAGGTTCGTTGGTGCTCATGTGGTGGCTGTCTCTTGTGGGTATGGACGTGGCGATGGGAACTTGGCTGGTTCTTACGAACGCGACACGGCGAGGGGTTCTTCCGTGAAGCTGGTTTGCCCGGTGGCGCTGATCGACGACGCGAGGTGGAAGCCTCTGAGGGACATGCTCGCTGTCGTACGGAGGGTCAGGCCGACGATAGACGTATCCACGTAGTAGCGACATGTCGCACAGAGGTCTGCGTTCCGAAGGGGCATGGCTCGCCGGTGGTTATTGATCATCATCGCGCACGACGGGGTGCTCAGGCGCCGCCTTCGAAATCTAATTCGATGGTGTTGGGGTCGCTTCGCGGCTTGCGGCGCGGCGCGGAGTTGGCACGCGACGGTTCGGAATCGTCCGCCCCCTCGCGTGGCTCATCGCTGGATTTCAAGCCCTCATCACAGGATGCGACTGGTCGCGTCTCGGCGGTGGCGAGTTTCTCGGCGGAGTCGGAACCCGAAGGGACGGCAGGCTCATCGAGCACGGGAATTGATGAGTTGGGCTGGGCCGAATCAGGGGCTGATGCGTTGGGTTCTGCGCGAGCGGACCGTTGATCAGGCACGTCTCCCGGCGGCGACAGGTCGCGCGTCGTCGGGGTTTCAGATGGAGCTTCCGGCAGCGCGGCAGGCTCCTTCGTGAGTAAGGCGGCTGACCGCTCCTGGTATGCGAGCAGCGCTGACTTGGGGCCTTTTATGTGGGAGCCGATGTGCGCGATAGCGCGATCGAACGAGCTCTGTTCGTCCTCGGTCAGGTAAACCGTTCGAGCCTTGATGTTGGCTGCATTGAGGGCCGCGCGCAGATCCTTGATCCGATTGCGGTCGGCCTGCTCTTTGTTGCGGACCTTTTGCAGGTCACTGAGTTTTGGTTTCTCGTTCATAGTAGTGCTCAAGAATGGTGTCGGGCGTGCCGTTGAGGTGTGGTTCAAGGTTTCAAGCAGTCGTTCACGGACGGCGTAGTGTTCGGTGGGTTAATGGAGAGGTGGTCCGGCCAAGATGGAGAAGCCGGAGGCGACGCCGGCAGGTTTGGGAAGGGGATCAGTTCGCCCATGGGAAAGGGGATGATGTCGGCCAGATGGGTGGGCCGGGTATAGGTGCTGCGGCGCATGAGATGAGGGTTCATGGCCAAGGATGGCGGGGGCATTGGCAGCGCGGCCGAACGGCGACGAGGCGGTATTTTTCCCATGCCCCTCGGGCTGATTCTTCGTTGCACTGGTGTGGAATCCGTCGGCTTACGGGGGCTAGAGGGCGATGTTGTGCAGTCCGACGGCAATACGGGCGGATTTTCAGCGTCATGGATCGGGTCGATGGGTTGCATGACGGGAAGATGGCGAGGCTCGGGATGGCCAGAGCTGGGGCAGGGGCGTATTTTCGTGGAGAGCCGGACCTCCTAGAATTTAAGCACCGTTGAGGAATCGCTAGGCGATGGCGTCTGGACGCATCTCAAAGGCGGCCACTCATAAAAGTAGTTGAAATACCCAATAAGAGTAGTTCAGATACCCACATGAATCGCTTCGGTCGCGATACCTTGGATCGCGCGCTCACACTCCTTGGTGAAATCCTAGCCGCTCGCGGCCATTCGCCTGAGCACTTCGTGGTCTGCGGCGGTTCTTCTCTGCTCGCCCTCGGCCTTATCAGTCGTACCGCCACGCGAGATGTCGATGTGCTGGCGCGGCTCGAAGAACGTCGGCTTGTTCAGGCGAAGCCTCTGTCTACCGGTATTATAGAAGCGGCCGAAGCCGTCCGCGTTGAGCTCGACCTGCCCGCCGACTGGTTCAACACGGGTCCGGCGGACGACTCGTTCTTCCGGCTCGGCTTCCCGGTTGGCATCGAGGATCGCCTTTCGCACCGCACCTACGGGCCAGCCCTGAGCATTGGTTTCGTCGGACGCTACGACCAGATTCACTTTAAGCTCTATGCCGCCGTTGACCAAGGTCCGGGTCGCCACGTTTCCGACCTTCGCGACCTGAAACCCACTGCGGAGGAGCTGCTCGCAGCCGCACGCTGGACGCGCCTGCAAGATCCGTCGGAAGGGTTCCGATTCGTTCTCGCCGACCTCCTAAAGCACCTTGGCCATGCAGACGTTGCCGAACAACTTTAGGGCCGAAGCCAAGGCGGCCACGGTCGAATTGCTGTGGGGTCAGTGGATCGCTTTGGGTGTTTCCGGCCAGGCCGCTCCTGCCTCGGGTCGCGCCCTAATCGATCCCGATGCCCTCCTCCTCGCCTCGACCACGCTTGCCCGGTTCGATCCCCGACTTTTCGACGAGGTGCTCGACTGGCTTCAGGATCAGGCTGACTGGATCAATCTCCAGCGGCTCGTCCGTCTCAGGAAGCAACATGCTCTCGGAGACGACAGCGTCCTCGCGGCAATCGCCACGCGGTTGACCCGGATGTCCGCCCATAAGAAGTGGAGCGTGCTCGCCGGTGTTTCGGGCGGGGCGCCGAGTTCGCCGGCAGCTCTCTTTCCCGACGAAGGACACTTCGGCTCGCCCGACGCGGACTTTCTGGCGCATGGCTGGCTGAGAGGGGCCGTGCGTTACCGCGGCCTCGCGGTAGCCCCGCGCATGGATCACGCCGGCAATCTCCTTCTTAAGCTGCGAGCTCTCTTCGGGCGCCAGTCGCGTGCCGAGGTGATGGCGTGGCTTCTCGCCCATGAGTCGGGGCATCCCGCTGAGGTTGCGCGCCACACCGGGCATTTTCGTCGCTCCATTCAGCTTACGCTCAACGAACTCGAACGCTCCGGCCACATCCACTCCAGTCGAGGGACGCGTACCAAACGGTTCTCTCTGCGTCATGACGATTGGCGATTCCTCGCCACATGGAAAAACCCGCCCGGCGGAGTCTTTCCGGCCTGGCTGCCGTGGGCGGCGGTATTCCGCTGGCTTGAGCAGTTCCATGCGCTGCTCGACGACGCCACCCTCGTGACGGCCTCGCCCGAACTCCAGGCGATTGAGTGGCGTCGGCGTCTCGATTACGCACCCCTCGCAGAAATATCCGGATTCGCCGACTTCGGGGTTCCCGTCGAAGGGCGCGGGGCAGAGGGACTTGCGGTCCACGCAGAACGCTTTCGCCGTCTTCTTGCTCGTGTGCAGGACGACGTTGCAGGTTCGTCCTTTGCGCAGCCCGGGTTGCAGACTGGGCATGAGCAGATGGGTGGAACTGAGCTCTAAGTGAAGAGTTGGCCCGACTTTGTGGCAGGGTGATACGCGTCCCGAGAGGCGGATAAACTGCCAGCGTTGATTTGGTACGAGGGGAGGACGCTCGTCGCTTCAGGATCAACGGGAGCGTGCCGATCTGGGAACATGGACGCCATAACGCAGGAAGACGCCGAGGGTCGGCAGCACGTCTGGAGCGAGGCAGAGATCATCGAGGTGTGCGCCAAGCTCGTCGCGAAGCGTGTAAACTGCGACTACCTGGATGTCGCCCGGGCCATGGTCCTTCTCCGTCTCTTCGACGAGCGGAATAGGAAAGGAGCGATCCGTTTGGCGCGCATTCTTCGAATCGAGCGGCAGGTGGAGGACGACTGGATCCGCGACGATATGCAGGCATGGGTGGCGCGAGTGGCGGCCTACTTCGACCGGCAACCGGTCGAAAAGAAGGACAGGCGGCCCAATGGACGGAGGATTTCACATGAGGACTGGGAGAAGATTGCCGACCTGGTCGCTTCCGAACCGGTGCCGCTTAAGGGCAAGAAGCTGAAGGAGCGGATTGATCGTTTGGCGCACACGACCGACGGCTGGAGGCATCTCCGGAAGATCAGCGAGTCAACTTTGTCGCGAAACGCGCGAAGAATTGAGCAGCTGGTCCGGAGGAAAAGGCGCGGCGGTGGGTCGCCGGACGGTGCGACTGCCGGCGGCGAGGACTCCGCAATCGAGCATGCAGCGGCCGATGCGCAGAACGAGGTTGTCGCGTCGGGGCAATTGGAGCCCTTGGGAGCGGGGAGCGGTAGTCCGGCGACAGGTGGGGCCACCAAGAAGGAGGAGGAGCTTGGGAGACTTCTTTCCGCGAGTGACGTTGCGCCGCCATTTAGGAAGGAGGAGGCGCAGGTTTCCGGTGCCGATCGTCACAGATACTGGGACGGTGTTCACTTCCAACCGACTATCCTCGTGGGGGACGATTTTGTTACTGAACCTCAGGCCGCATACGAGCGGCCTACAGGGGATGATAATAATCCCTTTTAGAATTTCGATTGCCTGAGCCGTTTGGAGCCATGATGCGCAGAGAGAGGCGGGGTCCTCCCTCTCCGCGCACCGCCCAAGACATCACGCCTTGATCAAAGCATGCTTGTGGCGCTCCCACATGCCTAGGGCGTGGTTGATCGCGGCCTGGTTGTCCATGACGTCCATGCCGAAGATCCGGTCGGCCATGAACGGGTAGATGAGGGGTGAGGGGATTGCCTCGACGAATGACACCTCGCCGTTCGTCAGGCGAATGAAGAGTTCGTTGGTCTTCGGCGCCCCGTAGACCGAAAGGGTGATGTAGCGGTACTCGTGGTCCGCCGAATCGACGATGAACGGAATGCAGGCCTCGGCCTTCAGGAGAGCGGCGAGCCGGTCGGCATCATTGGGAGTGGAGGAGGGGATCTTGTCGTTAGTATTCATAGTAGTGCGGCCCAAGATGGCGTGCGCGGATTCTGCGCCCGGCATGTGAGAACGAGGACGCGCCTACGCACGCTATCTCTTGCCGAAGGCCAGTCGCGATTGGAGGCAGCAACGCACCCGTGTCGCCGCACGGGCCGCGCGGAAGCAATGCAGGCGTGGCACCCCGGCCGAGACCGGGGTGCACGGTTAATGCGGCAATTGCAGCGCGCGACTACGCCGCCCTTGCGCGCGAGAGCTCGAGGTGCGGAGGAGGCAGTGCCTCGACCTGAACGATCGTGATGTCGTGGTTCGAGTCTGCCGCATCGTACGGTGTGACCCGCACCGAGAACCGGCAGAACTGCGCATCGGAGACGGCCAGGGTGTATAGCACGGCGCCGGAGGTGAGGCCGGGCACCTTCAGATGCGGCGACGGTACGGCGAGGGCGTTCTGGAGGGGTTTCCAGAGGTTGTCGGCGTCGGGCTGCTGGCAGGCATGACGCACGCCGATGATGAACTGCACGTTCAGGCGCAGTTGAAAGTCGGCGCCAAAGACGACCCGGTATTTGGTACGGCCAACCCGGATCACCGCGCCTTTGCCGCCCACTCTGTGACGACGGCAACTGTCGTGGATGATCTTTAGACGGCGCTGCAACGCCGGGTTTGTGAGAAACGCTCCGGTGGAAGCCGAGCGGTTACGATCTTGGTCGGAGCGAAGCCGACCGGGGATGACGAGTTCGAAGGAATGCATTCCCCGCAAGATGGCGGGGCGTTCAGGCGATCAGGGGTGCTCGACGTCCGTGGGCGCGTTGACCCGATATCAGCATGAATCCGCGTTGCCCATCTGCTCCGTCTTCGCCCGGGCGAGTGGGGCGTACTATGGATAACGGCAGACTGGCGGCGGGCCAGGATATCACCGACCTTCATCTCGAATTCGCGCCGTTCTCATGCGGTGCAAATATTTCCGTTTTCCGGAATACGGTAACTGCTTACCTTTCATAAGAAATGGAAGTTATTGATGGACATTTTCCGTTTTCCGGAAAATGGTAAGGCGTGATATCGCAAGACATCGTTGTCGCCCTCAAGCTGCTGGAATCGCCCCAGTGGCCAGGATTCGCACGCCTTTCCGAAGCGCTCGGCATGAGCCTTTCCCAAGTGCACCGCTCGATCGCGCGGTTGAGTGACTCGCGTTTGTTTGTGGAGTCCGAGCAGACTATCCAACGAGCGAATCTCGCGCGATTTATCGTCCACGGACTGCCTTTTGCTTTCCCTGCGCGACTTGGGGAGGTCACCCGAGGGGTTGCGACGGCGTGGGCGTGCCCTGAGCTGAAAGACACCAGTCTTTCCAGTCTGGTCTCTGATGATCTCGTTCCCGTCTGGCCGTATAGCGACGGCAAAATCAAGGGCCGCGCGATCAAACCGCTGCACGATGGGGTGCCAATTGCTGTGCAGATCGACAAGGAGTTGTATGCGTTGCTCGCGCTCGTTGACGTGTTGCGGGTCGGACGTGCGCGGGAACGCGAGTTCGCTGAAGCTGAGCTGCAAAGGAGGATCCTGAATGTCCGTTCCTAACCTTGGAGCCATGCGGGCCGTGGCGGAGCGGCTTGATCGCGTTGGGTTTCCTTACGCTTTCGTCGGTGGAACCGTCGTGAATCTCTTGATCGATCATCCGGAGCTGACGCCGGCCCGGCCAACCGACGACGTGGATGTCATCATCGAGATCGTTTCGGGTGCGAGATACTCCGACGTGGAAGCCAGGCTTCGAGCGGTCGGTTTCAGCCACGACATGCAGCCAGGCGCCCCGAAGTGTCGTTGGCTGCTTGGCTCGTTGACCGTCGATATCATGCCAACCGAGGGAGCAGCCCTTGGACTGAATACCGCTTGGTTTGCGGAGGCGCTGGCCAGTTCAGCGTTACACACGATCGCGCACTCCGAGTTCCGGCTCATTTCGCCGGTCGCATTTCTCGCTACGAAGTTCACCGCCTTCCTGGATCGGGGTGATCGGGATTATTATGGCAGCCATGATCTGGAAGACTTCATTACCGTCGTTGACGGCCGTGCCGATATCGTGGCGGAAGTTGATCGAGCGTCACTGGGACTGCGTCGATTTGTGATTACTAGCATCCAGCAGTTGCTCGCTGATCCAAAATTCCGCGATGCGCTGCCCGGACATTTGCCGCCGGAAGAGGAAGACCGGATTGTTCTCCTCCGCAGCAAACTCGAAGGCATTGCTGCCCTTGCCCTGCCTGAGGATTGAAGGATTCTACGAGTCGCCGGCACGGTTGATGGCGGGTGTAGGCCAGCCAAGTCACTGTTGCCTCTCCCGATAGTGAGCCACGCTGGTCCTGGGTTTAGGGGCGGACGGATGTCCGCGGTGCCCCTCTCCGCTCGTGCAGGTAGGGCGTACTACGGATATCGGCAGCCTGGAGCGAATGACTTCGGATCGTTAAGAACATCACGCGTCCCACAATCTCGACTCAAGGTGTGACTTTACATCCAAACCTGCCTTGTGGGGGCGTACTCGGCTTGCCGGGTTTCCAGTTGAGTTCGTGAAGATGCATGGTTTCCGACTCCCTCATTGTAGAAAACATTGGAGACGTTTCGGGTTGGATAAGGGGCATTACCTGTAAGCCAAACGGAATCGTTGGCTTCAGCGTCATGCTCTCGCCTTGACAGTCTATGCGAGTCCAGTCTCTTTGTGTAGAGAGTCTAGGCGAACCCCCATGGCCAAAGAAAAATCCGATCTGGTTTACGGCACGCTCGATATGCTGATCCTGAATGCGCTTCAGCTTGAACCGCTTCACGGACTGGCCATCGCCGACCGCATTCAACAAACGTCCGACGACGTGCTGCGCGTGGAGCAAGGCTCGCTCTATCCCGCCCTCTACCGCCTAGAGGCGCAGGGGTGGGTGAAAGCAGAAGAGGGCGTCTCCGAGACCAAGCGGAAGGCACGTTTCTATCGGCTGACCGCCGCCGGGCGTCGTCAGCTCGCCTCAGAGGCCGAGCATTGGGCTCGCATGACTGCGGCCATCAATCGCGCGCTGGCCGCCACGTGATTGAGGAGCGTCGGGCGATGAACACGCTCATTCACAAAGTGCGCAGGGCGGAGAGATCCACTCCAAGTTGGGTCGAAGCCGCCCTATCCTAAAGCTTATGAAGCTCTGGCGGAAATTTTGCGCGCTGTTTTCCCGCCACCGGTTCGAGCGCGAAATGTCCGACGAGATGCAGGCGCACCTCGACGGTCTCACCGAGCGCAATATTGCGGCGGGAATGGACCCCGCCGAGGCGCGGTACGCCGCGATTCGCACCTTCGGAGGAATCGAGCAAATCAAGGAACGCGCGCGGGACGAGCGACGGAGCCTGTGGCTCGAACAATTCGGGCAGGATTTTCTCTATGGGTGCCGGCAGGCGCGGCGGGCTCCGGGCTTTGCCCTCATTGCCGTCATGACGCTTGCCCTCGGCATTGGTGCGACCACCGCCATCTTCAGTATCGTCAACCGCGTGGTGCTGCAACCCCTGCCCTACGCCGACTCGGGCCAACTGGTGGAAATCGCGATGACGCGCACAGCCGATCAACGTAACTTTTCGCCCACGTTGGAGCTCGTGGAGGCCTTGCAGGAGCATGCCACCTCGCTCGAGCAGGTGGCGGCGTCCACCGGCATGCACGGCAATCTTACCGGGATCGAATTTCCCTATCGAGTCTTCGGAAATGCCGTGACGGTGAATTATTTCGCCACCCTCGGCGTGCAACCGCTGCTTGGCCGCGCCTTCACGGACGAGGAGGGCCTCGCCGGCAAAGACAGCGTGCTCATCCTCAACCATGATTTCTGGCAGGAGCAGTTCGCCGGCAGCCCGACGGTTCTCGGTCAGGTCGTGTTTCTCAACAACCATCCCTATACGATCGTCGGCGTGATGCCGCCGGGGTTTCGCACGGAGGCGGGAGGCCCGAAGGCGTTCTCGCCGCTGGTCGCCAGCACCGTTGTGCCAGATCCGCGCTGGTTGCGCTCGGTGGTCGCCCGCCTGCGGCCCGGCGTCACGCTGGAACAGGCCCGCGCCGAGATCGAGGTGTTGACCAAGGGCTTGATCGCTGCCGATCCCGCGCCGTTTCGCGGCTTGGAACTGCGCGTCGTC
>VFQQ010000569.1_pt1 | contig 69292 bp, 65 predicted proteins | sample 3512341 | NCBI WGS metagenome assembly VFQQ01 (sample SAMN10412373, study PRJNA504923) | tailings metagenome | isolation source: Relicate 2 Philex TSF1 revegetated site | place: Philippines: Tuba, Benguet | collected 2017-08-29
TTTCTGAATAGATTCCTTTTCTGACTAATAAATTTATTACTTTGTAAACATAGGATGGGTTTTGCATCAGGCGGGTTGATATTCAAAATTGGAGCTTTGTGCTGCTAATAGACTTTAGTAATAAATTGAACTCTGTACTCCGAAATCCACCCAAACACAAAGCCCGAAAACTTCACTGCATATATATTCCTTTCTAATAAAATTCTAATTTTTTTCTGTGGAAGCTCTAACAGGCCATGCGGTTTGTGATGCTGAATTTTGTCACTGTGTCTTAATAGTATTAATCAGTGATAAAGATGGAAAAGTTGGATTTTGCCACCAGGCTGTTCGTAGCCCTGGCATTCGGTGCTGCTATTGGCGTTGAACGGCAGTGGCGTCAAAAAAGCGCGGGCCTCAGAACCAATACACTGGTATCTATGGGTTCCGCTGCATTTGTATTGCTTTCCTTAAAGATTGGAGGCGACGCTACCGGAAGGATAGCCTCATACATAGTTAGTGGCATCGGTTTCCTCGGTGCAGGAGTTATCATGAAAGACGGCGTAAGTATTCAGGGTCTTAATACTGCGGCAACAATATGGTGTTCTGCCGCAGTGGGAGCATTGTGCGGCATAGGGGTGTTTTTGGAAGCGGCAATTATGTCGGTTGCTGTTATGCTTACACACATTGTACTGCGCCCGATAGGTGTGCAGTTAAGCCGCTTTACATTCATTAAATCAGTTACGGTTCAAACTGACTATCTGTTTACCATCAAATGCAAAACCGATGTAGAAAATCACATCAGGGTCTTGCTTATGCAAATGCTCGGTAATGATGAAAAGGTACTTCTTAAGTCATTATCAAGTGATGAAAATCATGATGTGTCAGGCGTGATTATAACGGCTGAAATAAAAGCCGCTGTACCGCAGGATAGTTTGATGGAGCGGGTAGCCAGCCGCTTAACTATTGAGGACAAGGTAACAAAAGTGAGTTGGGAAATTATCGGAACACAAACAGATTTATAGATGATTACTTCTAATTATATCCCGGCTATATTCGTTTCTATCGGCATTGCATCAGACAATCTCATGCTCTCCGCTATGAGTGGAAGCCTTACATCCGTTGTAAAGCCTGTAAAGCTACTGCTCATGCTGTTTATGCTGCTGACCATACAAATGCAGGCATTTCTTTATGGGCACTGGCTGGCAAAACTACTGGTACACAATGCAAGTGGTTTAGAAAAATGGATAGCTCTGTCGGTTTTGATAGCCACAATGCTGAGGATGTATCAGGAGTTCAGGTTAGCACAGCATTGGAAAAATGATATTCCGTTTGGTCTTGATGGGTTTCTGAACATCTCTTTGGCTACGTCAATCTATGTGCTTGTTTTAGGTTTCTCCATGTGCGTCCTACAGGTAAATTATTCTTTTGCTTACCCGGTTAGTATTGCTAACCTGGCTATCATGCTATTAATTGGTTGGTATGCCGGAAAAGGTGATTGTATAAAAACGTTGGCATTTATAAAGAAGGCATCACTTATCATCATGGTCATAGGTATTACGATCTTCCTTATTCAATAGATAAAACAGGATTATGAAGAAAATGAAAGAAAAAATAAAGAACCCGTTTCATTCTATTATTAGTCAGAATGGAATGAATGTAGGCACTGTATTGAAATTGCAGAATGCTTCAAAACAGGATGAGAACTTTGTGTATGCTATGCTGGAGAGTAGCGAAGATGGTATAACAAAAGTTACAGCAGATGAACGCAGGTTAAAATTCGGGCGTAATGAAATACAGCATCAAAAAGCGCCCCACTGGTACGTACAATTGTTACGGGCATTTGTGAACCCGTTTATATTCATATTGCTTGCTATCGCTTTAGTGTCATTTATCATTGATATTTGGTTACCACCTGTATCAGAACGTGATTTTAAAACGGTAACCGTAGTTTCTATAATGGTGGTCATCAGCGCCCTGCTTCGTTTTGTGCAGGAATATAGGAGTAACAGAGCCGCAGATAAGTTAAAGAGCATGGTGAAAACAACAGCTACGGTTTTGCGGAAATTCCTGGGAAAAATAGAAATACCGATTAGTGAACTGGTTCCGGGAGATATTATTTTTCTATCGGCAGGAGATATGGTCCCCGCAGATTGCCGTATCATGCGCAGCAAAGATCTGTTCGTGACCGAGAGTATGCTTACCGGCGAAGCTCTTCCGGTAGAAAAAAACTACTTAGCTATACGTGATGCAGATAAAAAGCAACCCACAGAACTGAATAATCTTGCTTTTATGGGAACAAATATAATAAGCGGTTCTGCTACGGCTATCGTTATTGCAACAGGCGGCTATACTTATTTTGGAAGCATCAGTAAGTCTATTACAAGTGAACGCCCTGAAACAAGTTTTGATAAAGGTATCAATAAGGTGAGCTTTTTACTTATCCGCTTTATGCTGGTGATGGTTCCGATCATTTTTCTGGTAAACGGTCTGGTAAAAGGTGATTGGTGGGAAGCATTATTATTTGCCATTGCAGTTGCGGTAGGATTGACACCGGAAATGCTGCCAATGATCGTTACAGCGAACCTTGCAAAAGGCGCTGTGAATATGAGCAAACGAAAGGTAATCGTAAAACGCCTTAATTCTATTCAGAATATTGGTGCTATGGATATTCTGTGTACAGATAAAACTGGTACACTGACACTGGACAAAATTGTACTGGAAAAACACTTAAATGTGTATGGACTGGAAGATGATGAAGTATTGAAATGGGCTTATCTGAACAGCTATCACCAAACGGGACTAAAAAACCTGTTGGATAAAGCAGTGTTGGAGCATGTGGATTTGCACGATTACCTTGAAGTGGAAGAGCATTATGTAAAAGTAGATGAAATACCTTTTGACTTTCAGCGTAGGCGGATGTCTGTGATACTTAAAATGCACAATGGAAAACACCTGCTCATTTGCAAAGGCGCAGTGGAAGAAATGCTGGAACTGTGTAGCAATTCCTTTGATCCTGGAGATGACCGTAGTCTGCATATCGAGAATGACAAGATTGTCGCGATGGACAAGACCATGCGTGATATTGTTTTGAATACTTCCAGGAAAATGAACGAGGAAGGGCTAAGGGTATTACTGGTTGCCATCCGTGAATTTGACGGCGCACATCCGCTGACCTATTCCATTGAGGACGAAAAAAATATGACGCTGACAGGATTTATCGGATTTCTTGACCCTGCCAAACCATCTGCCCAACCTGCTATTGAAGCACTGCAAAAACTGGGTATCAGTATAAAAGTACTTACCGGAGATAATGAAATAGTAACACGCAAAATATGTAGAGATATAGGTATTCCGATTCAGGAGATCATTAATGGAAGTGAACTTGAATCCATGTCAGATGAGGTATTGGAAGATAGAGTAAAGAGCGTATCTGTTTTTGCAAAAATAAGTCCACTTCAAAAAGTTCGTGTAGTGAAGGCACTACGTAGCATGGGGCATACTGTTGGTTTTATGGGCGACGGTATTAATGACGCCGCTGCACTTAAAGAAGCGGATGTAGGTATCAGCGTAGACACTGCTGTTGATATTGCCAAAGAAAGCGCAGACATTATCCTGTTGGAAAAAGACCTCTTGGTATTACGTAAGGGAGTAATTTATGGACGGCGAACATTCGGGAACATTATCAAGTATATTAAAATGACCGCCAGCAGTAATTTCGGAAATATGTTCAGTATGCTTGGAGCCAGTGCATTTCTGCCTTTTTTACCGATGTTGCCAATTCACCTGCTGATACAGAATCTACTTTATGATATTTCACAAATATCCATACCGTGGGACAGGATGGATGAGGATTTTCTGACCAAACCCAAAAAGTGGGATGCAAGGGGTGTTTCAAGATTTATGCTGTTCATAGGCCCTATCAGTTCTATTTTTGATTTCGTCACTTTTGCTGTGATGTTCTACTTCTTCAAAGCAAACTCGCCCGAACATCAAACCCTTTTTCAGAGCGGCTGGTTTATAGAAGGTTTGCTTTCCCAAACACTAATCATACACATGATACGTACCAGGAAAATTCCTTTTATCCAAAGTTGGGCGGCTGCTCCGGTAGTTGCACTTACCTCCCTGATCATGGCGATAGGTATTGTCATACCGATCTCACCTTTTGCAGAGGTATTCAAAATGCAGTCACTGCCCATCAGCTATTTCCCTTGGCTAATTGGGATATTGCTATCGTACTGTCTGCTTACCCAATTGGTAAAAAACTGGTTTATTAAAAGGTTCCATTCTTGGTTATAGAACAGCAAAGGGCTTACAGCAAATCTTTTTTGTTGTAAGCCCTTTCTTCACTTCCTCATCTTTCTAATAAAATTCTAATTTTTTTCTGTTGCTTTTCTAACAGCTATTCTGCCCGTAGATGAAGAATTTCATACTCTTTTACAAGGTCGCCGTGGTGGTTCATTTCAAATATACTCTGTCTGTAGTTTCTTATCAGCGGAGAATGTTGTATTGAGCGTTTTTCGATCATTAAATTTTTTAGGCTATGATTACTCTTCGGGATATCAAGAAAAAAGTATGGGGAGCTGATTTCAGTATTTTTTCTCTTTTTGATAAAGACCGTGACAAAATTCATCCTGCTGAATTAGCCCACGTCATAGATATACTGCCATTTGACAACGCACTATTATCGTTCACGGAACTGCCCTACAACACGCAGGTAAAAGTGTTTGCTTACCTCAATATTTCTGTGCAGCATAAATTGATTAAAAGCCTTTCTCAACAACGGGCTGCATTTATTCTGAATAATTTGAGCAGTGATGACAGGCTCTCGTTTTTAGGCAAGCTGTCCGCATTAGACAGAAGTAAATACATTAACTTTTTAGATGAGAAGAATAAAGACGCGACAGAGGATTTTTTAGGCTATCCAGACAACAGCGTTGCCCGGTTAATTGATACCGACTTTGCGACCATATCTAAGGATATGACCGTTGCTGAAGCATCAGCGCATTTAAGAGAATTTCATAAAGACAATGAGGCCGCAAATGTAATTTATGTAGTGGATGAACAGGGTAAGTTAATTGATGATATTCAGGTACGCAGGTTTGTATTAAACCATCCTGAAAAAAGAATTTCTCAGATAATGGACGGGAACTTTGTTACTCTTAATATCAATGACACAAAAGAAACGGCTATTGACAAATTTAAGGAATACGACCGGGTGGTAATGCCAGTTGTAAATAATGACAATGTATTACTGGGTGTAATTACCATAGATGATGTAATGGATATTGCTGAACAAAAGAACACGGCTGAAATTCAGAAATTCGGTGGTGTGGAAGAGTTGGATTATCCGTATGTGAAAACGCCTTTTTTCTCTTTGATAAAAAAGCGGGCAGGATGGCTTGTTATCTTATTCCTGGGTGAAATGTTTACAGCAACAGCAATGGGTTATTTTGATAATGAGATTTCAAAAGCTGTGGTACTCGCTTTGTTTATTCCGCTAATCATTTCAAGTGGCGGTAATAGTGGATCACAGGCTGCTACACTTGTTATTCGGGCAATGGCATTAAAAGAACTTACCGTTAAGGATTGGTGGTTTGTAATGCGAAGGGAAATATTTTCAGGCTTATCGCTTGGAGTAATATTAGGCAGTATCGGATTTCTACGAATCCTGATTTGGCAAAACCTGCATTGGTACGACTATGGCGAACATTGGCTACTTGTAGCCATTACTATTTTCCTTTCACTCATTGGAATTGTAATGTGGGGAACGCTTAGCGGTTCTATGATCCCGATTGTCTTAAAAAAAGTAAAGATAGACCCTGCAACATCTTCTGCTCCTTTTGTAGCGACACTCGTAGATGTAACTGGTCTGGTTATCTATTTTAGTATTGCAGCAGTTGTTTTAAAGGGAACATTACTATAATCAACGACTTGAAAAACAGCGCATTTTTCCCGAAAAACGTTGATTTATGCTGTTTTTTTTAAGCCCAACACCTTTCTAATAAAATTCTAATTTTTTTCTGTTAGTCCTCTAACAGCTCCCCTGAAATAACCTGGGCACTTTTGCACTATAAAAACACAGATAAATCCTTCGATTTTGGCATTAGCCATTTTAGAAATCAAGTCAACTACAAAAAGAATTATAAATGGAAATGACTACGACAACATTCAATACGAGTTTAAGGAGAGCCTTGTTTATTCCTTTGATCTCGCTGGTAATATTTGGCTGTAATAGCAAAGACGGGGAAGAAAAATCCGAAAGTTTCACTGTTAGTGGTGATACGATCACCGTGAATGAACAGGCAAAAGTGAAAGCACAGCTTAAGACTATCACCGTTAAGAGCGAAGAGTACCGCTTGGAGTTAATATCAGCCGGTACGGTAAAGGCTATTCCAAATCTGTATGCAGAAATTGCTCCTCCCTTCTCAGGTCGTGTAACTGCCGTTCACCTTCGGTTGGGTCTTAAAACAAAAGCTGGTACGCCATTATTTGAAATGACTTCTCCCGATTTTACAGATGCACAAAAATTGTTTTTTCAAGCAAAATCAGAATATCAGAATGCAGGACTTACGTTAAAACGCCAGCAAGATCTGAAGGCAAATGGTGTGGGATCTGAAAAGGATGTGGAAGAGGCAGAAACAAATTACGAGGTTAAACAAAAAGAGTATCAGAATGCGTTAGCATCGCTTAAAATATTTAATGTGGATGTTAACAAGTTGGTATTTGGTCAACCGCTTGTAGTAAGATCGCCTATTGCGGGCGAAGTGATCGCAAATGAGGTGGTAATGGGACAGTACATTAAGTCAGACGATCCTCCACGAGCAAAGGTAGCCGAATTGAGCAAAGTATGGGTAGTGGGCATGGTTAAAGAAAAGGACTTGCGATTTATTCGCAAGTTGGATGGTGCTGAGATTGCTATCGCTGCATTCCCTGACAGAAAGATAAAAGGCAAGATTTATCATATTGATGAAATTGTCAACGAAGATACCCGTAGTGTACAGGTATTGATTGAATGCGAGAATACAGACCATACACTCAAACCTGGTATGTACGTGATGGTAAGATTTATTGAAAGACCTACCGATGCCATTTTCGTTCCTGAAAAATCACTTCTCCAGTATAACGACAAAAGCTATGTGCTATTACAGGTAAGCAAGGATAAGTATGTAAAACGCTTTGTGGAAACAGGGGTAACAGATACAGGTAAAGTACAAATCCTTACGGGCTTAACAAATGGTGACGTTGTGGTTGGTGAAGGGGCATTTTACCTGTTAGACGCTAAATAATTCAAATGATCATTTTAAAAGATATTGGGAGTGAAAAATATATTCAACAATACCATTGCTAAACGTTGGCTTGTTCTGGCCCTGTTTATCCTATTAACAATTTTCGGGTACTACTCATGGACGCAACTTTCCATTGAAGCCTATCCAGACATTGGCGACGTTACTTCTCAGGTGGTAACGCAGGTTCCGGGCCTCGCTGCCGAAGAAGTAGAGCAGCAAATAACTATTCCTATTGAACGTGCTATTAATGGCTTGCCCGGTATGCACGTCATGCGCAGCAAAAGCACGTTTGGGCTTTCTATGGTCACTATCGTTTTTGAGGATGGTACGGATGACTATTTTGCAAGAACACGCATTCAGGAACGCTTGTCTGACCTGGAATTACCCTATGGAGCTTCGCCCGGCCTCGATCCGCTCACTTCGCCAACGGGTGAAATATTCAGGTATGTAATAGAAAGTAAATCGCATGATTTACGGGAGCTGACCGATTTACAGAATTTTGTGATCATCCCTCGTATCAAGCAAGTGCCGGGTGTAGCTGATGTAACGAATTTCGGCGGCATCACCACACAGTTCCAAATAGAGCTTGACCCTCGCAAGCTGGAGCAATATAATATCTCTCTGAATGATGTAGTAAGCAAAGTGGGAGCCAACAATACCAATGCAGGCGGAAGTGTGATGAACCGGGGTGATCAGGCTTATGTAGTAAGGGGCATTGGATTGGTTAGAACACTGGACGACATTGGAAAGATCGTTGTGAAATCGGTGAACGGTGCGCCTATTTTCATGAATGACATCGGGAAGATCAAATACGGCAACTTGGAGAGAAAGGGAGCTTTGGGATATTCCGATAAACGTGGTGCGAATTACTCGGATAACATAGAGGGTATCGTCCTGCTACTGAAGCGTCAAAACCCATCGGTTGTATTAAAGGGAGTTAATGAAGCGGTGGATGAACTGAATAAAAGTGTACTGCCGGATGGTATAAAAATCCATCCGTTTTTAGACCGTACCAATTTAGTAGATACCACCCTGCATACAGTGTCCAAAACGTTGCTGGAAGGAATGGGCTTGGTCATTATCGTACTCATTATATTTCTTGGAAGTTGGAGGGGTGCATTGCTGGTCGCTATTACAGTTCCTATCTCGCTGCTGACGGCTTTTATACTCATGCACTTTACTAATATACCCGCCAACCTTTTGTCATTGGGTGCTATTGATTTTGGAATTATAGTAGATGGCGCTATTGTAATGATGGAAGCTGTATTGAAGAAAAGGGAGGAAAACGAAAAAGAAGAAATGACAGAAACAGGTGTGGCATCAATTGTAAAACAGATGGCACGCCCAATATTTTTTGCAACGATAATAATCATAACAGCTTACCTCCCTTTGTTTGCATTTGAACGGGTAGAAAAAAAGCTGTTCACCCCAATGGCATTTACTGTGGGTTACGCATTGCTTGGTGCTTTATTGGTGGCTTTGTTCCTTATTCCCGGACTGGCGTATGCCGTTTATCGCAAACCTCAAAAAGTGTATCATAATAAGTGGCTGGAAAAGCTCACAACACTTTATCACAGTCGTGTAGGGAAGTTGCTTAAAAAGCCCAAACAGGTGTTTCTACCCCTAATCGTAATATTTTCCGGTGCGGTTGTACTGACTTTCACAGTGGGTAAAGATTTTCTTCCACCATTGGATGAAGGATCTATTTGGTTGCAGGTGTCGCTACCTCCAGGTATCACCGTTGAAAAATCCAAAGAGATGAGTGATACGTTACGTGCCCGCACGCTGAAGTACCCTGAAGTGACCTATGTAATGGTACAGGCAGGACGCAATGATGATGGAACAGATGCCTGGACACCTTCACACTTTGAATGCAGTGTCGGGCTGCTCCCCTATAGTAAATGGAAAGGTGGTAAAACAAAAGCTGATCTCATTAATGAATTGGCTGCGGAATATGCTCAGATGCCGGGTTATAATGTAGCCTTTTCCCAACCTATGATTGATGGTGTAATGGATAAAATTGCAGGAGCGCACAGCGAACTTGTAGTTAAGATATATGGTGAGGATTTTAAAGAAACCCGCAGGATTGCCGAAGAAGTCCTTACCACGCTAAGAAAAGTAAAAGGTGCCGTTGACTTGGCGATTGACCAGGAGCCGCCGCTGCCACAGCTTCAGATCACTGCCGACCGCAGTAAAATTGCTCAATACGGCTTAAACGTTTCCGATGTGTCAGACCTCATAGAAACGGCTATTGGTGGTAAAGCTATCTCTCAGATATTTCAGGGAGTGAAAGTGTACGATATTATTTGTCGGTATAACGAAGACAGCCGAAATACGCCTGAGAAAATAGGAAGCCTGATGCTCACAAGCGAATCAGGCGCAAAAATTCCACTCTCACAGGTTGCCGAAGTAAAACTAAACACCGGAGAAAGTACTATCGCCAGAGAAATGAACAAAAGACACTTGACTGTGCGGTTGAACCTTCGTGGTAACGACCTTACCTCATTCTTGAAAGAAGCAGAGAGTAAAATTGAAACAGATGTAAAATACGATCATGATAAATTCAAAATTAAATGGGGCGGTCAGTTTGAAAATCAGAACAGGGCCTACCGCCACCTGTCGGTGATCGTTCCGATGGCGCTTGCCATCATGTTTATTCTCCTTTATAGTGCATTTGGCAGCTTCCCACAAGCAGGCTTATTAATGAGCGTGGTTCCCCTTGCGTTATTCGGTGGGATGCTTGCTTTAAACCTCAGAGGCATGACGCTTAATGTGTCGTCGGCTGTGGGTTTCATCGCCCTTTTCGGCGTAGCTATTCAAAATGGTGTGCTGATGATCTCTCAATTTAATATGCTGCGAAAAAAGGGGTATGCGCTTGAAGAAGCGGTATGGGAGGGATCAAAGCAACGGTTCAGACCAGTGTTGATGACCGCTATTGTTGCAATACTTGGCCTTCTGCCTGCATCGTTGGCAACTGGCATTGGCTCTGACGTACAAAGGCCACTGGCTACCGTGATCGTGTACGGTCTGCTCTTCGCTACTGCTATCACTTTATACGCATTGCCCTCCCTGTACTACCTATTGGAAAAAGGGAACGTGATAAAAAGCAACAATCAGGAGGTTCATTCATAAAAAAGAAACAATGTTACGGAAGCAAATACATAGTAAATACCTTTTAATCCCCTGCTTGATGCTGTTGGCTGTTGGTGTGGCAAAAGGTCAATCAGATACTACATTTCAAAAGAAACCTGTATTATACCGGGAGTTTATAGAAACGGTAGGGAAAAATAATGTTGCATACGCAGCAGAGAAATTCAGCGTAAACATTTCTGAGGCCAATATAGAAAGTGCGAAAATATTTCCAGACCCGGAATTGAGCGCCGGTTGGTTTGATAACGGACAACGCAGGCTGAACATGGGGTATGGTTACAGTGCAGAACTCGGATGGACGCTGGAACTTGGCGGAAAACGAAAAGCAAGAATAAATCTTGCAAAAAGCGAAGCAGAACTCACCAAATTTCTTTTGCAGGATTATTTCAGGAATCTTCGTGCAGATGCCACTACCAGATACCTCGAAGCTATTCAGAATGAGCAACTGGTAAACGTTCAGCTAAACTCTTACGATGCCATGACCCAACTGGCTAAGTCAGATAGCATACGGGCTAAGTTAGGTTCCATTACCGAAGTAGATGCAAGGCAAAGTAAGCTGGAAGCAGGAACGATGCTGAACGATGTATTTCAAGCCATCGCAAACTGGAAAGCGTCTTTGAGTAACCTAACCTTGCTTATGGGTGCAAAGCAAAGTGATACGCTCACAGCAACTATCGGGGGTTTTGCGGCCTTTGATCGAAAATTTACATTGCCGGAACTTATCATCACCGCACAAAATAATCGCTCGGATCTTATGGCTGCTTTGCAAAACAAGGATGTTTCTAAAAAAATGTTGCAACTGGCAAAAGCTAACAGAGTGATTGATCTGGGCTTGACCGGAGGTATGACATACTCATCTTATGTACGCAATATCATAGCGCCTACGCCTTCTTTTACGCAGACCGGCGTGGGCATCAGCATCCCATTAAAATTCTCGAATAATCGTCAGGGTGAGCTGAAAGCGGCCTACTATACTACACTTCAATCTGAAGCTCAATACAGGCAGGTTGAGTTACAGGTGCAAACGGAGGTTACACAGGCTTATTTCAATTATCAGGCAGCACAGAACCAAGTGCAGCAGTTTAATACCGGCTTGCTTACTGAAGCAAAGATTATCCTGGATGGCAAAGTGTATAGCTACAGGCGTGGCGAAACCACTTTGCTGGAGGTGTTGAACGCACAGCGCACCTATAACGAAGTGCAGCAAAACTATTATCAAACGCTTTTCAACTACGCAGCAGCTTTGGTAGAACTCGAAAGAGCGGCTGGTATTTGGGATATTAATTTCTAAACGAAGGGAGCAATGAAAAAAATATTGAACATACTGTTTTCACTTGGTCTTGTTAGCACGTCCTGGGCACAAACTCCGCAGACTGCTGCTATTGATACAGGTGCAAACTTCAGGAACGAACTGTTAAGCCGTGGCAAAGTTTCATTTGGCATAACACAAGGTTTAAGTTTTTCAAGCCTTTACGGAAAAGATATTGGATATGTCTTTGCAGGAAATACTGCAGACTATGCAGTTGGCAATCATTTGGGGTTGATAGTGAATAATAAAATAAGCAAAAACTTCTGGCTGAAGCATGAGCTGTTTTATAACCGACGTGTTACAGGAGTGCAACTCTATGATAGTATCAACGGCCGGTATGATTCTAAGTTGAAATTGATTTATCTGGAATTACAACCTGCCAACACCACCTTTCATATCAAAGGTTTTCAGGTCTATGCAGGACCCTACATCAGCGCATTGCTTGATGCTCACATATCACGTAAAGATATTAATGGAAACTTATTCAATGACCACAACATTTTTGGTACGCCAGACAATAATGAAAGCGAAAGCAAATATCTGCAAAAATTTGATTTCGGTATCAACGCAGGCGTGGAATACCTACTACCAATAGGATTATCCATCGGAGCAAAATACACGCATGGGCTAACTGACATTTTCCAGTATGCCAATAGCTATACACTTGGTGATACTAAGAACGATAATATCAAAATATATAACAGAGGATTTATGATCTCAATAGGATTTGTATTCAAATAGATTGTTCACGAAATGCTTGCACAATGAAAAACCATATACTATACCTTGTGACGATAGCTTCTTGCGCCGGACTTAACTGCCTGGCGCAAGATTCGTTTTATCTGGAGGATGAAGATCACCGGACTTTTTACGGAGGTGTTATCCTGGGAACCAATTTCACGCAGGTTGATGGAGATAATTACAGGGGATACAAAAAGGTCGGTCTAAACGCTGGCGGTATTGTATATGTAAAGCTGGCAGAAAAATTAGCAGGCAGCATAGAAATACTCTATGTTCAAAAAGGCACGAGAGGCCATCAGGTGCAGGAATCGGGAGTACACGGCATTTATATAAAAAAGTATGTCAGTAGCCTGAATTATGCCGAAGTCCCCATACAGCTTAACTATTATGCCCGTCGCCAAAGTCATTTTGGCGGCGGGTTTTCATTTGCGCATTTAACCACTTCGTCAGAAGTGATTGAAACCAACACAGGGATCATAGACACGAAGGATTATCCATTCCGGAAGATTGATATCAACTTCATTCTTACGGGAAACCTGCATTTATACAAAGGACTTTTCCTGAACGCACGCTTTCAGTATTCCATACTGCCGGTCAGAACAAAAATTGTAAATGGCTTTGGTCGCCCGGAGCAATTTAACAATGTACTTGCCCTACGGCTAATGTACCTTTTTTAACGATAAAACATCCGCTAATATGAAAACTACAGCAAGCCTACTTCTACTATTCTTCCGCTCTTGCCTTCCCTGCAAGGGTCAGATGTATTACGAAGATAATCCCCGCTTATTTAAAGGGCTGTTAACCGTCGGGCTGAATGGTTCGCAAATTGACGGTGACGGCCCTGCGGGTTATCATTCCTGGGGATTTACGGGCGGTATAGGCACAGCCGTACAATGGCATAAGAACATATCAACCAGTCTTGAATTGCTTTACTCGCAGAGAGGTTCCATTCAGAAAGGTGAAATGAAAAACGGAGCCGTGGAGAGGTTTAAGATCAATACAGATTATATCGAGATGCCTGTGTGTTTCAATGTAAATGACAACAAGGCACTCACAGCGGGTATTGGCATCAGCCCTGCTGTATTAATAAACTACCGGATAAACTACCAATTGACCGATGCTTCCACTGGAGCGGTCAGTATAACGCCTTCCCCATGTCTTGCAATCCCAATGAAAGAGTACGATGTAAGCGGCTTGATAAAAATGCAATTCAAATGCTTTCGCTCATTGAGTATTGGTGCTAAGTATCAGTATTCCCTGATAAGCCTGCGACCTCCGTGCGAAGGCGATACAAGAGCCAACGGGCAATACCATAACGTAATCACCTTTTATTTACAATATAAAATATAGTGCACATGAAAAAGGCAAACTATGCGGACAAATCTTTGGTTGTAGATATTCTCGCAAAATCGTTCGACAGCAATCTGAGCGTTAACTACATCATTCAGCAAGACAGTAACCGAAAACAACGGATAAAGGCTTTGATGGATTATTCTTTTGAGGTATGCTACCTGTTCGGTGAGGTTTTTCTCTCCGACGATGACAAAGCCTGCGCTCTTATTGTATATCCTGACAAGAAAAAAACTACTCTAAAATCAATTTCCTTAGATCTCAAATTGATATTCCGATGTGTGGGCATCGGCAATATTATGAAAACACTTAAAAGAGAGAAGCTGATAAACAGCGTTCATTCTAAAGCACCATTCAGTTATTTATGGTTTATCGGTGTTGCGCCGGAAGATCAGAATAAGGGGGCTGGCAGCAAGCTGCTCCAGTCATTGCTTGATTACAGCGATCAGCAGAACCGTCCCGTTTACCTTGAAACGTCAACGGTCAGAAACCTGCCGTGGTATGATAAGTTCGGCTTTCAGTCCTATCACGAAGCAGAACTGACTTATCATCTTTATTTCTTCAGAAGAGCGGTTAAAAATCAGTAGTAAATGTTAGTGTTTGGGACACAGATGCACATTGTCACATTAGCTTTTGTGAGCATAGAAATTGTTTTCTTTTTCTATCTGGTCATTTTTAAATTATCCCGACCGGGTGATAAGACAACAGTCCTAAACATTATTCTTTTGTTTTTATTAATCACGTATAACGTGACTGGCGGTTTGCTCCCTGATCCTAAATTACCAGGTTCTTTTTTTATACAGAAGATAATTGCATACGCTACCGGATTCATTACGCCCTGTTATTTTCCTTATTATGTGTATAAAGTATTCGGTCTTACGAAATTGAAATTTCATGCTTACCGGGGCGTGTATTTCTTCCTGATTGTGCCTTATCTGATATTCGTTTTTATTTTTTGGATTTCAAACGATCTACGGGTCGCTCAAAATCTCCTGCTCATTCCGGTACTCTATGCAATTTGGGTCATTGTTTCTTTGTTTAAAGCCATTCGCTACAAGTATAATAATAACTTCAGTAGCCTTGAAGCAAGACAGGAGATGATCGTATTATTATTCAGTCTGACGCCCTGGATTGGTTTACCGATTATTGACTACTTTAAATTCGGACAGGCAATTGAAGCATCTATTACCAATATCGGCTTCCTGCTGTTGTTCGGCTTACAGGTGCATAGGAATGTAACACAGCTACGGATAGAACATGGAAAGCTGCTTGAATCGGAGCAACGCTTAAGAAGTTGGAATGCCGATTTGCAGGATGAAGTGAATAAACGCACCAAAGAACTGGAAAAGATCAATGAACAGAAGACCAACAACTTTATCAATCTTGTTCATGAAACGAAAACACCGCTAACCCTTATTAAAAATTATCTGGACGAATACATATCCAAATATGGTTCTGTTCAGGAATTGGACGTAATAAAAGGCGGCGTGGATAAACTAACTGCCGATGTAATAAACCTTTTCGACATAGAACGTTTTACAAAGGGGATTGATACCTATAAACACACCCGTATTTCGGATTTCAGTGCTATACTGAGCAGCAGCCTTCCCCTGTTCCAGCATTATTGTTACATGCAGCAGATTACCTGCTTTGTTGACATAGAGGATGAACTGCTGATAAAAGCTGACCCTAATGCGATCAATCGTATTGTAAACAACATCATTGAAAACGCCATAAAGTTTACAGATGAAGGTGGTCAGATAGTTATATCCCTAAAGAATCAGGAAGATAAAATCGTATTTGTTGTTAAGGATACCGGCGAAGGAATACCCACGGAATTGCAAAAGAAAATATTCGAACCTTATTATCAGATCGGGCATAAAAATACGGGGCTTCAGGGCATGGGCTTAGGCTTGCCTATTGTGAAAAAAGTAGTGGACGGGCTTGGCGGAAGTATTGCTATCCAGAGCCAGCCGGAGATAGCTTCGGGCACAGCGGTTACGATCACCCTGCCACAATATACAGTAGGCGGCAATGAAGAAATTGCTAAATCAGGTACAGGCATCAGTAAGCTCAATTACGAATACAGTTATGATACCATTAACGACAGTGAATTTAAGGCGGGCAGGCGCACGTTGCTTTTAATTGAAGATAATATTACGATGATCAATTTCCTGCTTCAGAAATTGAGCGTAGTTTACAATGTATTTTGCGCAAGAAATGGCGTAGAGGCTTTGAAAAAGCTCCATGAGATAACGGTCATTCCCGATCTCATTCTTTCTGATGTGATGATGGACAAAATGGATGGTTTTGCTTTCGCCCGGAAACTTGCTGAACAGGAAAGGTATTCCCATATTCCCCTAATTTTCCTAACGGCAAAATCAACACAGGTTGACAAACTCAAAGGGCTGAAATTAGGCGCAATGGACTTTATTTCAAAACCTTTCTCCTTTGAAGAATTGAGCCAAAAGATTGAAACCCTTTTGGATAACATCAGTAAGCAACAAAAGGCTATTTTAAGCACTTCTATTGCGCACCTGCAAACGTTAAAGAACCTGGAAACTGATGGGCCTCCTGCTTCCAGTCCATCAAAATTTGAGGAAAATTGTAAGCTACTCCAGTTTACCGCCAGGGAAATCGAGATTGCCCGCCTGATCGTCAAAGGGAGGACCTATAAAATGATTGCCAAAGATCTGTTCATCTCTGAAAAAACCGTTACCAAACACATCCAAAATCTGTTTGAGAAAGCTGAGGTCAGGAATAAGATTCAACTCATCAATAAGCTGAACAAGTAGCTACAAGCCATTGATTTACTACTATTTGAGTAGGGAAATAGTAGGAATTACGTATAGTTTCAAGGGTGGTACGGGGCTACATTTGTGGTGCAAATGTTTGCCATATAAAAGGGAGGGCTTATGTGTGGAGGTTATGTACTTGAATGGCTGGACACTTTGATTTCCGTCACTCTGAATCCCGTAAAATCGGAGGTTGGCTCAATGCTGCCAGAAGACATCAACAAATTGCAGAATTTGATTATGCAGGAAAAGGACAAAGTTCAGTCCGCTATCAAATTCACGGTATTCAATCTGAATGACGAAACAGCAATAAAGTGCGCCATAAAAAACTATCATTCCAGCCTTGTCAGTTTGCTTGACCAGGCGCTGGAAAACAAAGTTCAGGTTACGGAAAACGCAATATCCATACCTGTACTGGATAATGTTATTTCGTGTGTGGAGGAATTGCTTTTTTTGATAGAAAGGCGTTTTACCAGCTATCTGGGCATTGATGAACGTGTACCGGCTACCTATTTTGACCTGCTCAAAAAAGAGTTGTTAAAAAGGCTGCCACGGGCCGCAAAAAAACACGGGGAACAGCATTCATTAACTACGGTACTGGATATGGTCGTTCGGGAAACTGAAGCGTTATTAAACCTGCCTACAGATAAGCACAAGCATACTTTCAGGGAAATGTTCTATCTGAAAGATCTTTGTCTGGAGCTGGAATTTCTGGAATATAGTGATGAAGCAACGCTTTACACAACGCTGGATGAGGTGCTGATCCGTATGAACTTTAACAGCAAGACGTACATCTATAACCTTACGCAAAGAATAGCAGCACACATTAACAGCGTGGAACAACCTTCTGAACGAATGGAGCGTTTGCTGTTTGACCTGAAATCATTTAAACAACTTCATAAAAAGCCGGGGACGATTTTTCTAACACAAAATGCCGTTCTGCACAAGCAGGTGGACAATTGGTTTTCTCAGGAAATATTTTACCTCGAAAAAAGAATACATTATGCCATTGTTCCATTGAAGGGTGGTGAACAGAAGACAGCGCCGAAAGATAAGGAAAAAGAGAAATTGCTTTCAATACTCTCAGTTGATCAAATGGCGCTGATATTGAGGGCGGCAGATGATTTAAGAATCGTAATGGCCCGCTCTCTGAATAGTGTATTTAAAAATATCGTTCCATTTTTGTCAACACCTTATCAGGAAAATATCTCTTACGACAGCATGAGAAGCAAATCCTATTCAGCAGAATCAAGGGATAAGGAAATAGTAACGGAAACTTTGCAACAAATGATTAAGAAGATCAATGAATATTGATAATACCCGCTTGATCAAAGAATACAGGAAAACGGAATATTTAACGCTGACTATCCAATTTCCAGCCTGTATCAAAATGATCGAGGCGGGCACGTTGTGTTTCTGTTTTGGAAAGGTCACGCTTCATGAGTTTGGCAAAAGGTGTCACGTTTTTATAAACGACAGTATATTCCACCGTTGCACTCTTGTTATCCTCCTGCAATTGAACGCCTGTCACTTCTCCTAAGTCCATATCAGCAACTTTTACCACCTGCACATTATCGTATTTCTTGTCTATGCGAATGAGGTAAGGTTTTGCTTTCTCTGTAAAATGGACGATGGGTTGTCCTGCATCTTTTAGCTTTTGCGTTTTATCTACTGTTACCCATCCTTCTCCCTCCAGCCCTGCATCGAGCAGTTTTTTAGCACTTGCAGGGTCGGTCATATTAATTTCATACTCGTACACTTTCGGGTAATTATTGGCTGCACGTATAACTGATGCAGCTTCTTCCTTTTCCAACTTGGTTTGACTACAGGAGGCTAGGAGAAAGATGGCAATTCCTAATACACTTACAGTTTTCATAACGCTTCTTTTTAGTTTTTCACAATAGTCATTCAAAATTTCCGAATACTAATTTAAAAAAAATAATCGGTTTGCAGAAGTCTGTATGCCTGATTATCAAGGGGTACAAGGGGTACAACTTGGAGTACAAGATAAAGTTGGACTTGAAATGCCTTCCCAGTGTTTGTTTTTTTGCTAACGAAACCAATGGAAACAACTGGTTCTTAAAGAGTCGGATTGAAAAGTGTTAAACGAAAAAAGTAAGCGTATGTTAAAGAACATTTCATGGAGTGACTACATTATTGCAGTTGCCATACTATTAGCCATTTACTACCTGTTTGTGGGTGTAAAGTATTTTTCTGCTGAAATCAAGGATCTGCTGTCGGGGAAGCGCAAACCGAAACTCAGAACAGTATCTTCTGATAACAACGGCATGTCTGATCTTGATGATGAATCAGGCCAGCAAGAAATGGTCGGCTTTGAAAAAACAACGGACGATGAGTTTACAGAAGTGGAACATCTCATTGAACGTCTGAAGGCTGTTGTTGCTGACGCTTCCCGCAGAAAGTTAATCCCGCAGGAATTTAAACAATATCTGAGTATGGTACTGAAGGAATATCCTTCCGTGCGATACTCGCCTATTCGGTCGTCAGTCAACGAACTGATTGTATCTGAGTGTCAAAAATATGGTGCTGTTACACTCAAAGAGGATGAGGTGGAACTGTTGTGGAAAGAAGCAGTGTAGCAGCCCATTAGCGGAGCGTGTTTCCCTGTCCCTCCTGGTGCGTAAGGGCAAAGTGTGGTAGGAATAACAGGTTGTGTGACGGCGAAGCCGCTCCGTTTTTTTAAAAGAGTTGATTTCAAATTTTAATAAACGTGTGTTATGGAAATGTGCAGCAGGAAAACAAAAGGAAATAACCGCAAAAGGGTTATCATGATCTGTGTCGCTCTGGCACTATTGGCTATCCACTACGGGGCATTCGCTCAGGATGGCATTCAGGGTATCAACGAAGCCAATACTAAAGTACGCAGCTACTTCTCCGCAGGAACGAACCTTATGTACGCGGTGGGTGCATTGCTGGGTCTGATTGGTGCAGTGAAGGTTTACCAGAAATGGAATGCCGGTGATCAGGACACTGGAAAAGTCGCAGCCGCCTGGTTTGGTAGCTGCATTTTTCTGGTAGTGGTTGCAACCGTTATTCAATCCTTCTTCGGTGTTTAAAAATCAGGAAGTATGCAAAGTGTGCTAACAGAAAAGTTGTGGGCGTATATCGTCCACAACAATCCTGACCTCATGATCAGCTTGCAGGAGGACTATTCAGTCACCCGTTATCTGGAAGAAAAGGTGAATGCTGTATTGCCGATGGTTGAGCAGCTTCTTCTTGAAGGAAAGCCACCCTATATCATCGAAGAACTATGCCTCAATGCAATGACGGTCGAATTACAGCCATCCCGCTACCAGTACATACGCTCGGTTATAGAAGAAGATTTTAATGGGGACTACGAGCGGATGAAGGAAAACGGAACACTCACCTACGAAGTGGTAAATCTCATCGAAACATGCAAAGGCATTTTTAGTGATTTTGATTTTAACGGTGAAAACGAAACAAACAGGCATTTGAGATATGCCATTATAGGACAGGTGCATGATTACCTGGCCTGAGCCAATAGAAAAGTGAAGAAAGAAAATGTGTGATTATGGCTTACAATGTTTCCCAAAAGCTGCATGATAACCTTCGTGCTATCCGTACAGCGTTGGATTATCAGAACGGTCGTCCGCTTACTGCGGAAGATGTCGCCAGCCTGAAAAAATATGCAGGTTTTGGCGGCATCAAGGCCGTTTTATATCCTTATGGATCACCGGAAGATTGGCAGGCTAATGGTGCTACAAAAGAGGATTTGAAGCATCATGCTGAAATGATGCAATTACACAACCTGCTCAAAGAAAACTATCCTGAAACAGCTTACAAGGAAATCATTGCTTCATTACGCAATAGTGTTCTCACCGCATTTTATACACCGGAGGTAGTGCCCCAAACCCTTTACAGCGTACTCGCAGCACAGGGCATTCAGCCTAAAAGATTGTATGAACCATCAGCCGGTTCAGGTGTGTTCATCAGCGAAGCGGTTACAACGTTCCCTGAACTGGAACAGGTTACCGCTGTGGAAAAGGACAGGCTTTCCGGATTAGTGTTGTCTGCCATCAACAGTACACTTCCGGTAAAAACAGCGACGCATATTACGGGTTTTGAAGAAGCACCTGTAAAAGATAATGGCACTTATGACCTGGTGGTGAGCAATATTCCTTTTGGGAATTTTTCGGTATATGATGAAGCCTTTCCCAATAAAGAAATATCAGGTAAAATACACAATTATTTTTTCGCCAAAGGTCTTGACAAACTGGCTGAAGGTGGTTTGATGGCTTTCATTACAACAGATGCTTTTCTGAACAGTCCATCTAATCATACGGCAAGAGAATACCTGTTTCACCGGGCAGATTTTGTGAGCCTTGCGGTGATGCCTGATAACCTTATGAAAGATACCGGCAATACCGAAGCACCGAATCACTTGTTGATTGTTCAAAAGAATACGGGGAAGGAAAAGATAAGCTGGGAAGAAGATTGGCTGAATGAAGTAAGAGAAAGAGAAAATGAATTTGGTCGCTTTCCCTATAACTATTTTATCTCCACTCACGATCACGATGTGGTCATGGGCAATGTTCGTAAGCCAGGCAAAAACCAATACGGCAGAGCTTCAGAAGTGGTTTGGCAGGATGGTGACATCAACCAGATCAGGGAAAGCCTTCATGCCAGTCTGATCAATCAATTTCAAAATCGCTTTAATACAGAATTATATCAGAAGGCGCAAACGGTACTATTACCTATTCCTGAAAATGAGGGTAAAAAACTCACCTACCTGCCGATGCCGGAAAACACAACGGAAAGCACTTCGGTACAATTGGGATTGTTTGATACAGCCCCGGCAGAGCAGATCAACCGGGCAATGGCATATATCAATCCGCTCGATGAAACAGTTGTGCAAAAAGCATCAGCACGCATCATCGGCACTATACGCACAACCGATAAGCCCAGTCATGAGAATGTTGTATTGCTTACAGCAAAACAGCACAAAAGCAATCGTTTTCTATATAAGCTGTATTCTAATGTCAAAGAAGTAGATCATCTGTCCGCAAACTGGATGGATGCCCGTTTATTGGGTCATGAGCTGACGGGTATTTCCAATTATCTTAAACAGTTTGACCACAGTTTCAGGTATGAGGGCGACCAAACGCTGGAAGGCTTTTTTCGGTTTGAACAAAAAGTGCCGCTTCCTTTTATCGGGCTAAAGCGTTACTACCAAGAAGGGACGCTGGTGGTACACATGGGTAGTGTCGGCACAATTGGCAATCCCGATCCCGAATACAAGCAAGCCGTATTCCAGCCCCTGGGTCTTCAGGGAAATATTCATTTCTATGAAAACTATGCGGCACTTCGTGATGCTTATCTCGAATTAGCAGCCAAAGAAGTATCAGGTGAAACAATCAGCAATGCAGACAGGGATCAGCTCAACAGCAAGTACGAACATTTTGTTGTTGAGTATGGCCTTTTAAACAGCCCTGATAACCGCAGGCGTATTCTGGAAGATACCGCGTTCGGGGTTATTGCATTGTCATCGCTCGAACGCAGAGAGGGCGAACGGTTTGTCAAAGCAGATATATTAACTCATTCCATTCATCAGGTTAAGGAGCGGTTTATAACAGATGATCCCATTGAAGCCCTTGCTCATAGCCTAAACGATACAGGAAAGGTAGATACAGGCTTCATCAGTGCAGCAATGGGGTTAGATGAAAACGAAGTCATCAATCGCCTCGGTAATCATGTGTACATGAATCCTGCCAGCAATGAATGGGAAACAGCAGACCAGTATTTGAGCGGTAATGTAGTTGAAAAGCTGCATCAGGCAGATCACTTGTACGGTCAGTTCCCGGATAACCTGCACTATAAAAGAAGTGCGGAAGCTATTGCAAAGGTGCAGCCGGAGCGTATTCCGTTTGAATTACTGGATTTTAATTTAGGAGAACGCTGGATACCTAATTCATACTACGAGCGATTTGCTACATCGCTGTTCGAGCTGGACACTACCATTAATTATTTTCCGTCGCTGGATGCCTTTAAGGTAAACACCGGAATGAATATCAAAGTGTCGAGGGAGTTCGCTGTTACACCTAAAAGCGGACGCACCACTTACGGATACACTTTGCTGGAACATGCACTGGAGAATACAACTCCTTTCTTTACTTATGAAGTGAAAGGGCCTAACAATACAACCATCAGGGTCCCCGATAATGAAGCCATACAACTTGCTCACCAAAAGATCGAGCAGATAAGGAGTGGTTTCATCAACTGGCTGAATGAAATACCGGATGATGAGAAAAAGAACTTAGAAAACCTGTACAATGATACGTTCAACTGCTATGTATTACGGGAGTTCAACGGCAACCACCTCAATTTTCCCGGATTAGATAAAAAAGCATTGGGCATTGAGGATTTATACAGCTCACAAAAGAATGCAGCCTGGCGAATCATACAGAACCGTGGAGCATTGGTTGATCACGAGGTAGGATTGGGCAAAACACTTACTATGATCGTCTCCGCACAGGAGATGAAAAGATTAGGTATCGTGCATAAGCCTATGATTGTTGCATTAAAGGCTAACGTCAACCAGATAGCAGAAACCTATAAAAAAGCCTATCCTAAAGCACGCATATTGTTTCCGGGGCAAAATGATTTTACACCCGCTCAACGGTTGCGACTTTTCCATGAAATAAAAAACAACAATTGGGATTGCATCATACTTACACATGACCAATTCGGAAAGATACCACAGTCGCCGGAGATACAAAGAGAGATATTTCAAACAGAACTGGACAATGTAGAGCGTGACCTGGAAACTGTCAAAGATCTTGGCGGTGACATCTCTAAGAAGATGCTCAAAGGGTTGGAGATACGGAAAAACAACCTTGAGGGAAAACTAAAATCAATCCTGAAAGACATCGAGGAAAAGAAAGACACAGGTATCAATTTCAAAGAAATGGGTATTGATCACTTGTTTGTGGACGAATCGCATAAATACAAAAATCTCACTTTCACTACCCGTCATAATAGGGTCGCTGGTTTGGGCAATACAGAAGGTAGTCAGAAAGCACTCAATATGCTGTTCGCAGTACGTGAGCTGCAAAGCCGGTTTAACAGTGACCTATGTGTAACCTTCCTTTCCGGTACGCCCATATCCAACAGCCTTACAGAAATGTATTTGTTGTTTAAATACCTGCGTCCGAAAGAAATGGAACGCCAGCACATTGAAAATTTTGATGGTTGGGCTGCTGTATTTGCACGTAAAACAACAGACTTTGAATTTTCAGTAACCAATGAGATCATTGCCAAAGAACGCTTCAGGCATTTTATTAAAGTACCGGAGCTGGCTTTGTTCTATAACGAGATCACCGATTACAAAACAGCAAAACATATAAACCTTGACAAGCCGGAGTTGAGTGAAACGCTGGTGAACATAAAGCCAACACCTGAACAAAGTGAGTTCATTAAAAACCTGATGCAATTCGCTAAAACAGGGAATGGTGAATTGATTGGTCGTGGCAGGTTGACGCCAGAGGAAGACAAAGGCAGAATGCTGATCGCAACCAACTACGCTAAGAAAATGTCGGCGGATATGCGATTGATCAACGAGTGGAAGTATAGTGATCATCCCGATAACAAAGTAAATGTCAGTGCCCGGAAGATTGCAGATATCTATAAAGAAACTACTGAGCATAAGGGTACGCAAATAGTCTTCTCAGACATTGGTACACCCAAACCTGTTGAATTTAATATCTACGATGCAGTTAAAGAAAAACTGATCAGGGATTTTAATATTCCCGAACGGGAAATCACTTTTATTCATGACTGGACAGATACAAAAAAGCCCGAACTGTTCCGTAAGATGAACAGAGGTGAGATACGCATTTTATTGGGTAGCACAGAGAAAGCCGGAACCGGCCTGAATGTGCAGCAACGTGTAGTGGCCATGCACCACCTTGATATTCCCTGGAAACCGTCAGAGTTGGAGCAACGCAATGGCCGTGGCGCACGCCAGGGCAATCTTATTGCCAAAGAATATTACGGCAACAAAGTGCAGAACTATATATACGCAGTAGAGCAGTCACTCGACAATTACAAATTCAACCTCCTAAAAAATAAGCAGACGTTCATTTCGCAAATGAAAAATTGTGAGTTGAACGTGCGAACTATTGATGAGGGTGCTATTGATGAAAAGAGCGGAATGAATTTTTCCGAATACATAGCCATTCTGTCCGGCGACACTTCATTATTGGAAAAATCCAAACTGGAAAAGAAGATAGCCGTAATGGAGAGCCTGAAAGTTTCTCACTTCAGGGAAATCGCACGCAATAAATACCAATTGGAAAATCTGCAAAACGAACAGGCATCCACCGTTAAAACGCTGGATAAACTTGCAGCAGATGAAAAAGTGTACAAGGGCGGCCTTCAACTGGATAAGGACGGTGTAAAAGTTAACCCTATCAAACTGGATACTATCAGTTCAACGGACAGTGAAGCCATTGGCAAACACATCATCAAGCTGTACCAGGACTGGAAGCCTGCTGTTGCAGATGAGCATACAGCGCAGATAGGTACACTCTACGGTTTCAGCCTGTATATCCGCAGGCAGCAGGAAGCCTATGAAGAAAGCGGAGTTTTTGAATACCGCTATTCCAATAGCTTTTATGCGCAGCGAAGCAGTGACGGTATTAAGTACACTTACAACAACGGGCTTCCGAATACCGACAATCCTAAGCTGGCAGCAAGACATTTCCTTAATGCGATTGACCGGGTGGAAAGCCTGAAAGAAAAGTATGAGAATACTTTAAACGAACTGAAAACAGAGATACCCAAACTGGAGCAGCTTACTACCAAACCATTTTTACAGGAAGCGGAATTACAACTAATGAAAAACGAACTGGCTAATCTGGAAAGGCAGATAGCCATCAAGATACAGGAAAACCAGTTGAAGCAGCAACAGGTAGCGCAAACCGAACCGGAAGAAGTTGTTGATACACCTGTCATTCAACTGTCCGAAAAAGTGAACGGGCATACCGTTCCAAAAGAAGTGATACTCGCTTCGCAGCAGGTAGCAGAACGTTCCCGTAGCAGGATGCGATTATAAAATAAATTAAAAGGGAATATTATGGCAAATAGTGTTTATCAAATTAACAAAGGAATTAACCAGAGCATCGAGTTTAAAGGCTTGAAGGCTCAATATATCTGGTATTTAGGCGGTGGTGTAGTGGCGCTGCTCATTGTCTTTGCCGCAATGTATATCATCGGTCTTCCTACTTACCTGTGCATAGGTATCATTCTGACCGCAGGAACATTCCTGGTTATGAAGATGTACGGCATGAGCAACAAATATGGCGAACATGGTTTGATGAAAGCCCTTGCCCGGAAGCAGGTTCCTAAGCTGATCAAGTCCAGGAGCAGAAAAATCTTTATGGGCATTAAAGACAAACAATCATGAAAAGAGAATTGCCAGAGTATAACATCGAAGGAACCGATTTTATCGTGGACGTTGCCAGCTTGCAACTCTGTGAGAAGGCAAACCCGGAGAACGTAATCCCCCTGTTTGACATGCGGGATGTTGGTGATGGATATGTATTTGATTACAGTCCTAAAGAGAAAAACATACCGAAGCTGTTCAGCGATGATATGGATATTACCGTCGTAAAGATACCGGAGCTGGTGCAGCTTGATCCCGTGGGGATGGCAAAGAAATACGGATACTCCATTCACGAGATACAGGGAAAAACGGATTTCGCTTTAATGGTAGATCAGCAGGCACTTGGAAGGAGGCTCATGGGGCAATTACCCACCGTGGATATAGCGGGTCACACTTTCTATGTAGATATAACAATGGGTATGCTGCGCCCTAAAGATGATTTCGCATCCAATGGCATCGTGTTCAGGCAGATTGACCATTACTACGATGATGACAAAGAGGCTTACGTGATACCGTACAATCCAAAGTCGCATGAGTTTCAGGAACTGGATTATGACAACATCGCCGCCATCCCGAAAGACCTTATCGTTATTTCCTTCCCACATGAAATAGCATTAGACCCGGTAGGCTTCAATAGAAAAGGAGGTTGGGACGAAACAGACGGGTTGAAGCAAAAGAACATCAAATCTCATTTCGAGGCGAAGATTATTGACTGGAAAGAAACCGGCATTGAACAAACCATAAAAGAGAATATAAAAAAACAGCAGCAAGCGAAACAAGCAGATGAAAGCCGGAAGACCGACAAACGGCAGCGCAGAGGCCCAAAGCTATGAGGTAACAATGCCATTAGTGCATTGAAGTGATAACAGGAAAAAAAAAGTGAGATGGAAAAAGTGTTGGATGATATTTTACCAATAATGGATGTGGAGCATGACTGCATCCTAAGTAAGCAGGGCGACGTGACGGTTGTCTTTAAAGCAGACCTGCCGGAAATCTTTTCGCTTTCCGATCAGGAATATGAAGCCTTCCACCAGGCATGGATAAAGGCAATCAAGTTGCTGCCCAAATACAGCGTCTTCCATAAGCAAGATTGGTTTTTGGATAGCAGCCATAAGCCAGACTTTACAAAGGAAGATACCAGCTTCCTCAGTCGGGCCAGTGAGCGGTTCTTTAACGAGCGTCCCTTCCTGTCGCATAGCTGCTACATCATGCTCACCAAAAAGCCTGAAGGACGAAAAACTGCCAGTTCCATGTTTTCAAGTCTCCTGCGCAAATCCATAGTGCCGGAAGAAACCTTAAAGCCGCAACTGTTGCAGGACTTTCTGGACAGTGCGGGTCAGTTCAAACGCATTATGGAAGATAGCGGCTTTGTGAAGCTGACCAGGCTTAGGGAAAAAGAGTTGTGGAGCCATACCCGTAAAATGGGTTTGATAGAGCAGTATTGCTATCTGTCAGAGCGAAACGATAATTTCTTGATGGCGGATATCAGCTTTGATGAAGGGATGCGCGTGGGCGATAAATATTGCCAGCTATATACTTTGGGTGATGCCGTAGATCTTCCTGCTCTGTGCGGGAGCCGTATCAATTACGATAAATACAGCACAGACAAAACAAAATTCAGCGTTGGCTTTGCTTCTACGTTAGGGCAGCTTCTGCCCTGCAATCATATCTACAATCAGTACCTCTTTATTGAAGATGCTCAAAAAACCATTCAAAAGCTGGAAAGCAAAAGGTTGAGGCTGCAATCTCTTTCGGCATACAGCCGGGAAAATTTAATTGCAAGGGATGCTACCAATGATTTCCTGAACGAAGCCATCGGCCAGCAACGGCTTCCGGTAAAATCGCATTTCAATGTACTGGTATGGACGGATAATACGGAAGAACTGAAGGACCTGAAAAATATGGTGTCCTCTGCATTGGCGCAGATGGACGCAGTAGCCAAACAAGAAACCGTTGGCGCTCCGCAGATATTCTGGGCGGGCATTCCTGGGAATGCGGCAGATTTTCCCATGAATGACACTTTTGATACGTTCGCAGAACAGGCAACCTGCTTCCTGAATCTGGAAACCGGTTATCGTTCTTCAGTAAGCCCCGTAGGTATTCGCATGGGTGACAGGCTCACCGGCAAACCTGTTCATGTGGACATCAGCGATGAGCCTATGAAAATGGGCATCTGCACCAACAGGAATAAATTTATACTTGGCCCCAGTGGTTCCGGTAAGAGTTTTTTTACCAACCACATGGTACGCAGCTATTATGAGCAGGGCACGCATATCGTGCTGGTGGACGTAGGGCACAGCTACAAAGGATTATGCGATATGGTGAATGGCTACTATTTCACCTATAGCGAAGACAATCCCATCCGCTTCAATCCCTTTTATATAGGCGAAGGCGACAGCCTTGATACCGAAAAAAAGGAAAGCATTAAAACCTTGCTCCTGGCATTATGGAAAAAAGATGACGAGGAATTTAAGCGCAGTGAATATGTAGCCCTGTCCAATGCTATCGGAGGGTATTACAGCTACCTGGAAAAGAATACAAAAGTATTTCCCTGTTTCAACAGCTTTTACGCTTTTCTGCGTGACGAGTACACGCAGGTGCTGGAAGGCGACCGGGTGAAAGAAAAGGATTTTGATATAGACAACTTCCTCTACGTGCTTCGCCCTTACTATGAAGGCGGCGAATTTGATTATCTCCTCAACGCAACGGAAAACCTGAACTTATTACAGGAACGGTTTATCGTATTCGAGCTGGACAACATCAAGGATCACCCGATTTTATTTCCCGTGGTAACGATCATCATCATGGAAGTCTTCATAAACAAAATGAGGAAGATGAAGGGCATCCGGAAAATGATATTGATTGAAGAAGCCTGGAAAGCTCTCATGAAAGAAGGCTTTGCCGAATACATAAAATACTTATTTAAGACCGTCAGAAAATTTTTCGGCGAAGCGATAGTGGTAACGCAGGAAGTGGAAGATATTATTTCTTCTCCGGTGGTAAAGCAGGCCATCATCAACAACAGCGATTGCAAGATACTGCTTGACCAAAGTAAATATCAGAACAAGTTTGACCAGATACAGGAATTGTTGGGGCTAACAGAAAAGGAAAAGGCTTTGGTGCTGTCCGTTAACAAATCCAACGACCCTACTAAAAAATACAAAGAAGTATTTATCAGCCTCGGCGGTATGCTAAGTAAAGTGTACCGTACAGAAGTAAGCCTGGAGGAATACCTCGCCTATACTACCGAGCAGACAGAAAAAGTAAAACTGATGGAATATGCTGCAAAGTTTGATGGCGACATACGCAAAGGCATTGCGGCAATGGCAGATGATATAAGAAATAAAAGCTAAACACCTAACCAATGAAACTGAATAAACTGATATATGACCTGCGCTTAGCCATTAAAATTATCCTGCATTTTGGGAGGCAGCACCATGCTACGCTCTCGATGATGGAAGGTATATATGTAAGACAGCCGCCACACAATGAAAAGATTGCTGGAGTGGATACCACCCTTACCATAAAGCCCTGTGGCAGCTTCTACCAGGTTACCCGAACAGAATATGTAAGTAGCACTCCTGAATCTGAAGAAACATGGTTGGCTACCTATGGATGGCATTCCAACGGCCACCTCATTGAAATAGGCGGAGATCGGTATTGCATTTTCGAGACAGTTTCAAAATCACTATATCTCGAAGCACTTACGGAGCAAGGCAAAACAACGATTGAATTATTTATTAAAAATCTATAAGGCATGAAAAAGATATGGTTCATCACAATGTTAGCTACCATGTTACTGGTGGTAGCACCTACGCAACAAAGCCACGCAGTGGTTTGGGTTGTAGTAAAAGCTGCCGTCAAAAAAGTGATCAAGGCAATTGATTTGCAAATTCAGCGATTGCAAAATAAAACGATCTGGCTGCAAAATGCTCAGAAAACCTTAGAGAACACTTTATCCAAATTAAAACTGGATGAGATTTCAGACTGGACGGAAAAGCAAAAAGAGCAATACCGGAAATACTATGAGGAACTGGCTAAAGTCAAATCCATTATATCCTACTACCAGCGCATCCGGGATATTACAAAGAAACAATTACGCCTTGTAGATGAATACAAACGCTCATGGTCGCTGATCCGGCAGGACAGTCATTTTACTGTAGAGGAAATTTTTTACATGGAAAAAGTGTACTCCGGCATTCTTGACGAAAGCCTGAAGAACATTGACCAGATCAACCTCATTATAAAATCCTTTACCACGAAAATGAGCGATGCCAAAAGGCTGGAACTGATAAACAATGCAGCCGACCAGGTAGATGCCAATTATTCGGATCTGGTGCAGTTCAACAGGCAAAACACTTTACTAAGTCTTCAACGTGCCAAAACTGAAACCGAAGTGCAGGCAGTAAAAAAATTATATGGGCTTCCTTAAATCAGTACGTATGAAAAAGATACTCTTATTTCTTTTGCTGTTCGTGTCGGCAATGGGCAGTCTGCAAGCACAAACATTTGCAGAGTGGTTTAATCAAAAACAGACACAGCGTAAATACCTGCTTCAGCAGATTGCAGCCCTTCAGGTATATATCGGTTATGCTAAAAAGGGCTACAACATAGCCAAAGAAGGATTGAACACTATCGGCGGCTTCACCAGGGGAGAATTTAACCTGCACACAGATTATCTCAATTCTTTGAAGTCCGTCAACCCGGAAATCAGGCGTTACGCAAAGGTTGCGGATATAATCGCCTTACAGATAAAAATTGTACAAAACTACAACCGCACTTACGGCAGGCTTAACAGCAGCGATGCCTTTAGCAATGATGAGCTGGCCTACATCAGAAGGGTCTTTGGTCGGTTGCTGGACGATTGCGATAAAAGTCTGGACGAGCTGATTACGATTACAACAGATAGCAAACTGGAAATGAAGGACGATGAGCGCATAGCAAGGATTGATAAGTTGTATCTGGACATGCAGGATAAATACACTTTCTCGCAAAGTTTTTCCAATGATGCAAAATCGCTTGCTGCATCCAGAATTAAAGAAAAAACAGATGTACAAACCAGCCGTGTACTACAGGGCATTAAAAACGAGTAACTATGAAAAAGCTGATAATAATGATATCGCTATCCTTCCTGGGCATATTGCCTGCCTTTCGTGCATCTGCGCAGGCAGATGAGATAGCGCAGCTCATACTCAATATTGAGAAGTTGGCGCAATTCAAGCAAATCCTCAGCGACATGAAGAAAGGCTACGAAATTCTTAGCGGAGGATATAACACCATCAAGAATATTTCAGAAGGCAACTTCAGCTTGCATAAGGCTTTTCTTGATGGTTTGATGGAGGTAAGTCCCACGGTGCGCAATTACCGCCGTGTAGCAGACATTACCAATTACCAGATCATCCTGGTTAAAGAATACCGCAAGGCTTATGAACGCTTCCGGCAGGACAACAATTTCAATGCAGATGAACTGGCTTATTTGGGTCGTGTATATGATAATCTCTTTAAAGAAAGTCTGCGCAACCTCGACGAGCTGCTGACAGTGATCACGGCGGGCAAAGCCCGTATGAGCGATGATGAACGCTTGCAGGCCATTGACCGGATTTATGCAGACATGCACGACAAATTAATGTTCCTGCGACATTTTAACAACAATACAACAATACTGGCGGTGCAAAGAGCGAAAGAGCGCAACGATGCACAGACCATCCGAAAAATCTATGGGTTAAACAATTAAACGAACAAATATGGCAAAGTGTAGAAAGGCCGCCTGGATGGCGGCAGTAGGATTGATATTGCCTTTTATAAGCCATGCACAGGGGATTGCTGATGAAATGAAGGGCTTGCATGGCGTACTGGAGCAACTGTATGATGAGATGATGCCCCTGTGTAGTCAGTTGATCGGTGTAGGACAGGGATTAGCAGGCTTTGCAGCTATGTGGTATATCGCCTCCCGTGTATGGGGACACCTATCAAGAGCAGAGCCTATTGACTTCTATCCGCTTTTTCGTCCTTTCGTGATCGGCTTCTGCGTTTTATTTTTTCCAACAGTCGTTCTTGGAGTGATCAACGGTGTGATGAAGCCTACAGTAACTGCAACCGCCGCAATGGTGGAAGGTTCTGATAAGGCAATCGCAGTTCTCTTGCAGAAAAAAGAAGAAGCCATCAAGAAAACCGATGTATGGCAAATGTACGTGGGCGAAAGTGGCAGTGGCGACAGAGAGAAATGGTATAAGTACACGCATGATAACGAAGACCCTTCAGACGAAGGTATTTTCGAGAGCATTGGCAATGACATCAAGTTTGCCATGTCCAAAGCCTCGTACAATTTCCGCAACTCTGTAAAAGAATGGATGAGCGAAGTGCTGAGGGTACTCTTTGAAGCGGCATCACTGTGTATAGATACGTTACGAACGTTTCAGCTAATCGTGCTGGCCATCTTAGGGCCTCTGGTGTTTGGCATTGCAGTATTCGACGGTTTTCAGCATACGCTCACGGTCTGGATAGCAAGATATATCAACATCTTTTTATGGTTGCCAGTGGCAAACATCTTCGGCAGCATTATCGGCAAAATACAGGAAAAGATGCTGGAGCTGGATATATCGCAGGTGCAGGATTACGGCGACACATTCTTCAGCAGAACTGATATGGCCTACCTGGTCTTCATGATCATTGGCATCATCGGATACTTTACAGTCCCCTCCGTAGCTAATTATATCGTTCACGCCGGTGGCGGTGGCGCATTAGGTCATAAGGTCACCAGTTTGTTCGGCAGTTCTTCCAGAACCGTGGTGAACACTGCATCTGCGGGTGCAGGCATGGCTGTGGATGCTATGGGCAGTGCAGCAAACCGTATGTCTCAAAGCATGGCCAGCAGTGGTTCATCTAATCCCTATTTTGGCGATAGCAGTAGCGGAAACTCCGGTTACATGAACGATAAATTAAAAGGCAATTCATAATAATCTAAAGGAGGATATATGTTCAAAAAGATGAAAAATATTGATACGGCATTTCGGCACATCAGGAGCTTTACGCTGGTGGTGATCATCGGTTGTGTGTTGATCTGCTGTTTTGCATTGTACAAAAGTTTCAGTCTGGTATCGCAGATGCAAAGCAAAATATACATTCTCGCCAATGGCAAGGCATTGGAAGCCTACGCTTCGGAGCGAAAAGACAATATACCTGTTGAGGCAAAGGATCACGTCAAGACATTTCACAAGCTGTTCTTCACACTTGACCCTGACGACAAAGCCATTACCGCAAATATTACCAAAGCATTATATCTGGCTGATGGTAGTGCGAAACGTGCTTACGATGATCTGAAAGAAAATGGCTATTACGCCGGGCTTATTTCAGGCAACGTCAATCAGACTATTGTGGTGGATAGCGTTGCGGTAGATATAAACGAGTATCCCTACAAATTCCGTTGCTACGCTACACAAAGCATTGTACGCCCTACCAGCATTACAACCCGCAGTCTGGTAACGGATGGGGCGTTGCGAAACGTATCACGCAGTGACAATAACCCTCATGGCTTTCTCATCGAACGATGGAGTACGATTGACAACAGAGATTTAAAAACAGTAAGCAGACGACAATAAAAATAAAGCTCATGAAACTATTTCCTAAAAGAAGAGAAAGCAATACCGAAGCTAAGCCCAATGCTATTAGCAAAGGTATGGAGGCTGGCTATAATCGTTTGCAGGGCGGTTGGGCAAACTGGATGATAAAGCGTACGGAGAAATTCTCACGTCGTACATGGCTCGTGCTGCTTGCGCTCTTTGTGATGTTCACCAGTACATACAGTGTTTATCTGGCAGTGAACGCTTTTACGGGCAAGAAAGGCAATTCAATCATTATAACGCCGATTAAAAAGCCAAAGCACGCTACTGAAACAGGAGAAACAAAAACAGACGCTGCCGAGGTATCGGAGGCAGAATACAGCCGCATTAAAAAGTTCAGGGTGTTTATGGATAGCCTGGCGCGAAGTCCTTCTGGAAAAGCCCTGTACGACAGCATCAATAGCCATCGTCCGGGGCTGATGGATAGTGTGAGGTTTATTGAAAATTATTATCAACAATTAAAACAAAAATAGAAATGGAAAAGCAAGTGAAAACTCCGAAAATGATCAGGCAACGCAGGTTCTTACTGGTATTGCCAATGCTCGCATTGCCTTTTATGACCATGATATTCTGGGCGCTTGGCGGTGGCAAGGTTGAAAAAGTTGAAGCGCAGGCAGCAGTGAAAAAAGGCTTCAACATTAACCTGCCGGACGCTAACCTGAAAGATGACAAGCCGATGGATAAAATGAGTTACTACGATCAGGCGCAACTGGATTCAATCAAATTTCTTGAACTGGTTAAGAATGATCCCAACTACAAGAACATTGGATTAACAGATACGGATGAATACCTGTCAGGGAAAGAAGACACATTTCAACTCCCTGCCAATGAAAGAGGGTTGAACACTTCTCTTTACGGTGGCCGTGGGGGTAATGATCCCCATACGGACAAGATATATAGAAAGCTGGCAGAGCTTGACAGGGAGATGAGCAAGCCTGTACCTGCTTCTATGGAAGATGATCCTTATGATATGTATCAACGTACTCCCGGCAGAGGTAACAATAGTGCAACCGTTAATTCATCAGACGTGGACAGGCTGGAGCAAATGATGAACATGATGAATCAACCTGCTGGCGAAGATCCCGAAATGAAGCAACTGAATGGAATGCTGGATAAGATACTTGATGTGCAGTATCCTGAACGTGTACAGGAAAAATTGAAGCAGACCTCCCAGGCAAACAAAGGGCAGGTTTTCGCAGTATCGTCACAAACAAAAGAAAACAACATCACATTGCTCAACGCCGACCTGTCTGCGGGTAGTACAACAAATGGCTTCTATTCGTTCACTGGCGCAACGGCTATCGAAGATTCACAGAACGCCATACAGGCGGTCATTCACGAAACACAGACTATTGTTGATGGTTCCACCGTCAAATTGCGATTGGTAAATGATGTATTCATTAATGGGGTTCGTATTCCTAAAGACAACTTCATATATGGTATCGCTTCGCTCCGTGGTGAAAGATTAAGTATCAAGATCACGAGTATGCGGTATAATAATTCATTGTTTCCAGTTGAATTAGCGGTGTACGATATGGACGGACTGGATGGCATTTACATTCCCGGAGCGATTACCAGGGACGTTGCAAAGCAGTCCGCAGACCGATCCATGCAAACCATCGGCCTGACTTCACTTGACCCTTCGTGGGGAGCGCAGGCTGCAAGCGCAGGTATAGAAGCTGCAAAGACTTTGTTCAGCAAAAAAGTCAAGCTGATTAAAGTAACTGTAAAAGCAGGCTACCAAGTGCTTTTACGTGACGAAAAGCAAAAACAATCCAATTAAATATTTGAATCACTTAAAAATTCCAAAAGATGAAAAAGATCAGTGCAGTAATGGTAATGGGAATTTTCCTGCTTATTACAACTTTCAAAGCGCAGGCGCAAACAAATACAACCTGGCAAACAAAAGCAATTGAATCATATCATGTGGCAATTGCTTTCTCCAAAACAACCAACATTATCTTTCCCTATTCTATTGTCAGTGTAGATATAGGAAGCAGGGATGTGTTGGCTCAAAAAGCGAAGGGAGTAGAAAATATCTTGCAGATAAAAGCCGCAAAAGATAGCTTTCCTCAAACCAATATCAGCATCATTACTGCTGACGGAAAGCTCACATCCTTTCTCGTTGATTACGCTGAACAGCCTACTATACTCAATATTTCATTAGCGGGCCTGACAAAGCAAAACACCATCTCCATTCCTTCAGAAAGTATCAACCAGGAACTAATGGAGAATTACGCTTCAATGGCTTTTGAATCGAAGAAAAAGGTACGAGGTATAAAGGATGAAACTTTCGGCATTCGTCTTAAACTGAACGGCCTGTTTATTCATGATGACATTATGTTGATGCGATTCAATATTGCCAATGAAACAAATATCAACTATGATATTGACCAGCTCAGGCTTTACATCCGTGACCAAAAGAAAAGCAAAAGAACTGCTACGCAGGAGATAGAAATAGTACCCGTACTTGTACATAACAATACGACCAAAGTAATCGGGCAGTCAGATACTACCATCGTTTTTATTGTACCCAAATTTACTATTCCTGATAAGAAGTACCTCGCAGTTCAAATGATGGAGAAGAACGGCGGCAGGCATCTGGAACTGCATATAAAGAACAAGAAAATTGTAAAGGCAGCTCCGATTAATTAAACCTGAACGCTCCATTGAAACTGTTCCATTCTATTTCAATTATTCATTTCCGCTAAAAGATATGTTATGAAAATAAGGAAAGACGACTACAAGGATATTCTTGAACACCTGACTAAAAAGCGTTGGGAAGGTGAGGAATTTGTCGCCTTTCTCGATGATGTTTCTCCAGTAACTAAACAAGACCTATTCACATTCTCCACGGAATATGACGTTAGGGAGTTCTGCTACGAAATGTCAACCGACATAGACTTTTACAACTTTCTGTCAATACGGTCGGCATATAAGACAATGCAGGAAGCTGCTGAGAACAGCAAGCTAATGATTGAAAGGGAGGGCATCGTTGACGTGTCTCTGATGGTAGCGATTCGTTACGAGAGATTAGAAAGAGAACAATTAAATAACAATCAAAATTCAGAAGTCATGAATCAGAAAAATTTTGAATACCTGCGTGACCAGGTAAAGTACACGGGGTTCGGTGAAGGGTTGGAAAATGACCTGAAGCAAAAAATTCAGGAAGGAAACCCGGAGTTTAAATTGGCCTATGAAACGAAGTATGGCAACGATACTGTAAACGCTACATTGAATTTCAGCCAATCGAAACAAAGCGATATGTATTTCTTTAATTCCTATCAGGTGAATGTGCAAAAGGAAAATAGCTCTGAAACAATGGAGCAAACTTTCTACATCAACAAAGGCAACAACATTACCCTGAAGGAAGGCTATAACCTGATGGAAGGAAGGTCAGTGAATAAAGACCTCACTAATAAAGAAGGACAGGTGTACAACGCCTGGGTACAGATGGACTTTAAACAAAGTGATAACAACGGCAATTTCAAGCTGAAGCACTACCATGAAAACTACGGCTACGATTTGGAAGCGGTTTTATCTAAGCATCCGATCAGGGAATTAGGTAACGAGGAGTACAAATCCAATCTGATGGATTCCCTTAAAAAAGGAAATCTGCAATCCGCCACGTTTCAGGTCAACGGTGCGGAGCAAAAACAATACATCGAAGCTAACCCTCAATTCAAGACAATCAACATATATGATAGCAGTATGCAAAGGGTGGATAACAGACAGGCGAAAAAAGAACAGCAGTCTGAAGGTGAAAGCCAGTCAGCTAAACAAGACGGTAAAAAGGAAAGGCAGACACCTGCTGAAGATGATGGCCCTGAGATACCGAAGGCATCTAAGAAAAGGAAAAAGAACCAAAGCATCAGCTAAAGACTAAGTAGCCCCGGCTATCATAAATAGTCGTGAAGTTGAAATGGTGAAAAAGAAACTATTTATAATGTAAAAACAGATTGAAAAATGAGAAGTCAAATATTAATGCTGCTGGTATTTATAATAAGCCTTTCAGCATGTACGAAAGATAATGAAGCTGTAACAGCAGAAGGCGAAAATAAAACTGCGCTGTTAAAATCAGCACCTGGCGAAGCCAGCCCTGAAAACCCGGAAAATGCCTACGATAGCATAGGCTATTGGCATAATCAGATCGTGGCATACGTGCAGAACTGCAAGCCTGTTACTGACACACCTAATGTTGAGGTGTCAACGCAATGTGTACTTCGCTTTTGCAGGGAAATGGAACGTGTTGAGCCACCTCTATCATTTTTCTCAACAGTAAACCAGACAGTAAGGCAAAGCAACGAAAGCATCGAAACGCTTATAGCTAATTGTCCTTATGAAGAACCAGTAAAGGCCGCCCTGGATTCGCTGGTGCAATTGATTAAACGACTTTCGGATAGCGATAGTCCCTATCCGGTGATTAAAGCCGTGATTGTGGACTTTGAGAGCAGGGTAATGCAAAACAACCTGCTTAGTCCTAAAGGTCGTGAAATTGCCCTTAAAGCGGCATCGGTAGCACGTTACTCCATTTATTATTGGATGAATACGCTCCAGCCCCCGGCTCCGGCGGCGGCCTTTAAGTTTAAAAACATCGTTAAGTGGATTGCCGCCGTCACGAGTGATATAGGCGGCGCTATCGTGAGCGGCAGTGTGGAATACGCCGCCGATTGCAGCACCTACGCCTATGATCTGGTGACGTACAGTATGCCTTAGTTGATCCTTAAAAATCAAGTTATGAATAACAGTCTTGTAAACAGAGTGGAAGCAGAACTGAACCAATGGCGTTCAAGGGAGGAACGGTTTAGCAAGCTGTTTTCTTTCAGCCTTTCAAATAATAGGGCACTGCTAAAAGAAAAGCTGGATTACTACGACCGTATTGCTGCAAAGTATAAAGGCACGCAGGATCTGGACGAGCGGTTTGCACTCAGGGTGCTTAGGCAAGAGCGCAATCGTATTGAAAAGCAGCTTTATCCTAATCTACTGATAAGGCTGCTGCGCAGGTTATTAGTTGTACCCGTTAAGGAACAAATCGTAATAAGGCAGGATAACAGGAAAACAGAGCAAAACAGCCAGGCGTTGCACCATCAGGTGCAGCGTGCTGGCTTTCCTGACCTTTCTGCAAAAATTGATGAGCAGATGAAACTTGGGCAGCAACAATTTTCCATTCCTGTTTCCTATTACCTCAATGATAAAGAAAGGTTAGATCACCAGTTATCGTTCGCCAAAGATCAATCCGGTGCATACCAGCTTGAAGGGTATAAAACAACCCTCTATAATGAATCCAAACCGGATGAAAAACGCCAGCAATACTTTACCATGCGTAACGGTAATAATGTAAATGCCACGGAGTGCTATAATCTTTTATCCGGTCGTTGCATTCAGAACGGTGGAACTTGGATGCAGCTTGATTTTAACGACAAAGACCCAAACGGCAATTTCCGAATCAAGCAATTCCACTCCGACTACGGCTACGATCTTGAAAAGGCTTTGCAACAGCTTCCGTTAAAGGAATTGCTCAATAAAGGTGAAGCAGATAAGCTGCAATCGGAATTAAAAAATGGAAACCGTGTATCGGTGAGCTTTGTGAAGGATGGAAATGAACAGCGGTTTTATATTGAAGCTAATCCACAGTTTAAATCAGTAAATATTTACGATGAGCATTCCAGGAAAATAACGCTTCATACAGCATTAGGCAATAAAACAATGGATGCTATGAAAGTGACGCATAAGGTCAATGAGCAGCAGCAACAAAATCATGCAAAAAAGAACGGAATGAGATTAGGGTAATAAAAGGCGTGAGCAATGGATAGGCTGTATTATTTGTCGGATTTTTTTGAAGCCATAGGAACTGATGCCCGAATCAGCATTACTCATATAGGCATTTATGCGGCTTTGTTACAGTATCGCATACAGAATGGCTTTGCCAACCCTATCCAGGTTTTTAGTCATGAGATATTAAGCATTGCAAAATTGTCCTCTGCTATCACCTACCACAAATGCGTTAGAGAACTAAGTGAATATGGTTATATAAGGTATGAGCCGTCTTTTAATCGTATGAAGGGAAGCAAAATCTATTTTGCTGAAAGAAGCGATTAAAATAGAAAAGTGATTTGGAAAGTTTTGCAAAAGCCCGCAATGGGCTTTTGTCATCTAAAAAGGAGGTGTGAGATGGAAGATGAAGTGTTGATGAGGATCACTCCAGACAAGGCGATAGAAATTTTGCGTAAAGATGGAATTGATGTCAATATCGAAGAAGCACAGATTATACTCGACTTTTTATATAGCATGGCGAACATAGTAGTTGAGCAATACATAAGTATGCGGCATTGCAACGCCGAAATCGTAACACAGACTGTAAAGTAAAAAAGCAGCTATGAAAATTGCAGACCTTTATATCAGGGTGAGTACAGACGAGCAGGCAGATAAAGGCTATTCCCAACGGGATCAGGAGGAAAGGCTGCGTAGGTATTGTAACATCAACAACATTCAAATACGCAAAGTAATTTTTGAAGATCATTCCGCAAAGACCTTTAGGCGACCTGCCTGGCAGAACCTGCTGGTAGATTTGCGTAAGCAAAGGGGACATTCAGACTTAATTCTTTTTACAAAGTGGGATAGGTTTAGCCGTAATGCCGGGGATGCTTATCAAATGATCAGTCTTTTAAGGCATCTTGGAGTAGAGCCGCAGGCGGTGGAACAGCCATTGGATTTATCTATCCCTGAAAATAAAATGATGTTGGCTTTTTACCTCGCAGCACCGGAGGTAGAGAATGACCGTAGGGCCTTAAATGTATTCAATGGTATGCGACGTGCTAAAAAGGAAGGGCGCTGGATGGGCACAGCTCCGATTGGCTATATAAACAGAATTACGGAAGATGGTAAGAAATATATTGCGCCGAAAGATAAAGATGCTAAAATTATGAAATGGGCATTTGAAGAAATCTTTCGCAATAAACTGAACACAGAACAAATCTGGAAGCAAGCCAGGGAGAGGGGATTGAAATGCAGCAAGAATAATTTTTGGGTAGCGATAAGGAACCCTATTTATTGCGGATTGATTTTCGTTCCTCAGCACAAAGATGAACAAAGTCAACTTGTACATGGGCAACATGAACCAATTATTACCGCTTCACTATTCTTTGATGTGCAGGATGTGCTGGACGGCAGAAAGAGAAAAGCATTAAGTAAAAAGGTAATTGCACAGGATGACATTCCATTAAGAGGTTATTTGATTTGCCCTAACTGTGGAAGGTTTTTAACCGGCAGTGCTTCAAAAGGAAGAAACAAATACTATCACTACTATCATTGCAGTTCCGAATGCGGTGTACGTTATAAAGCAGATGATGCAAACAAGTTAATGATAGAAGCCATCGGGAATGAAGTTCACAATGTTCCGCAACTTAAACTGTTTCGGGAAATTATTACAGCTACTTTCATGGATGTAAACCGTGTTGAGAAGGTAGATCAGAAACGCTTGGTGGCTCAACTGGATCAGATAAAGCACCGGCTCTCAAAGGCTCGTGAATTATTGCTGCGTGGAGAAATTGAAGGCGAAGACTATCGTACAATTAAGTCAGAAGCCAATGAAAGAATGACTGATATTGAAGTAAAACTACAAACATCAATTTCATTTTCAGACGATATGGAATTACTATGGGATCTTCCTATTTCCAAATTGTCGCATTTAGAAGAATTGTTTCAAAATGGAACTGTTATACAAAAAAGAAAAATCGTAAGTACACTGTTCCCAGATAACCTGACGTTCAACGGTGAAAAACTTTATCGCACAACAGTGAGTACAGCTATCAGCTTATTGACCAAAAGCAGGAAATCTCCACAGGAAATAGAGGCAAAAAGTAATGAGAACTATCAGGCTGAAAGTGTCCATCTGCACCGCAAACATGCTGTAGCCGTACTGCGAAACAGGATGTAGCCTTTCTACTTAGCGTCAGGCAACTTGGCCACGATTTTCCCTTTTAACCTCTCGTTGACCAGATAAGCAAGGAAAGTGGCAAACGAAGTTATATCCTGTCCTACGCTTGCCTGCTCCAATGCCTGCATATATTCAGTTCTCTTTTCCACAGGTATAACCGTCCACGGGTATCCACCCGAAGCCAACATTGCATTCATTAGAAACCGTCCTATTCGTCCGTTACCATCCATGTACGGATGAATAAAAACAAAAATGAAATGACCCAATACTGCCCTGACCGATGGCTCCGGTTCTTCCTCCAATAATTCAAACAGAACGGGCATGGCATCCCGCATAGCATCCACGTTCAGAGGAACGTGTTTGGAGTTCCCGATATATACCTGGTGGTTGCGATACCCTGAAAGGTCCGCCGCTTTTAAAAGCCCGGCGGTAACGCTTGGGTCGAATAGTTGCCTGTACCATTTTGCGTGATCTTTATCCACCTGCTTTCCTGCATTGGTTCCCTTCAATATGGCTGTGATGGTTTCCTTCACCTGCAGAAAGGCTTGGTAGTAGCCTCTGGCAGCCATAGCATCCCTTTGCTTGCGATCTTCTTCATGCGCTTTACTGTTCCACTGGCCGCTGCTAACTCTTTCGATAAGTTCCGGTGTCACCCGATACCGTTCTATTGAGAGGGAGTGATAGGCGTCTGTTATGTAAATGTCGTCAACATCCTTCAGGTAGGCTTGTGAATCATCGGGTATACCGGGAGCTTTGGGAAAACTGGAAATAATAATGTCACGCATCTGCTGCCACATGAGCCTGATGCGGTTTGCATAAGGAGAGCGTTCACGAGAGGAAAGATTAATGTTCAGTTTGGTTTCAAAAGGATCTTCTTCCCTTATATCGTAATCAGCCTGCTTGACAGTATCAACAATCTGATCAGCTATTTTATCCCTGTTAATATTTCTGAAAGCGCCTGCCAATCTTCCCGCAAATGTGGTGTGACCGTTTTCCAAAAGGATAGGTAGTACCTCCGAAGCATCTCTTATCAACGTAAGGGCTGTGCGGGCATCTATTGCATTCCTTGTATAAATGCTTGGTGAACTGTAAACCAAAGCAGACGGCAGATTGTACATCCTGATTCCATTGGTTACAATGGTTTGATCCGCTGGTGGAATACCAGTCCTTAAATTGAACAGGGACGTGTTATGCGGTAAGGGCGTAGGGTTATTATTTCCTTGTGGCGAACGTATCATTAACTGTTGAGGTACTGCGCTGTTTCCCGCATGGATGAGCAGCGACTGGTCTGCTGACAAGCACCAGTCATCGCCAAATTTGTGATTCAGGAATTTGGCAATAAAATCCCAATAGGAACTGTACCAGGACGTGGTTTCACCTTCCTTTTCAGCAGGATCGGTAGGTATGTACCATCCCTTTGTCACCTCACGGATAAAGCCGTTTTTAAGTAGTATCTCCCTATATTTCCTGTTGGGCATTTCATCGGTATGGATACCGACAATACCGTTGTCTTGTAACGCTTTCAGGAATTTAAGCGATTCTACCAATCTTTCGCGGGGTGTAGCCATATCGAATAGTTTGAATTTTATCCGGCTAATAAGTAATTGTGCCTTTTAAGTTATTAAACATGGGCGCTCATTTCTTATTAAACCTTGTCGGTTTCTTAATATTAAACAAAGATGTAGCAAATTTAGTAAATTTTGACGTGATAATTCTATTATATCTTGTTCAATTTCATTTTTCTTCTTACCTTTACAGAGTACCACACTTAATTTTTTAGTATGAAAATAGCAGACATTTATGTACGGGTAAGTACGGACGAACAAGCCGACAAAGGCTATTCGCAACGTGACCAGGAGGAACGTTTGCGGAAATACTGTGAAATCAATAATATCCGGGTTAGGAAAGTAATCTTGGAAGACCATTCGGCTAAGACTTTCAAACGACCAGCCTGGACAGGACTATTGGGTGATTTACGGAAACACAAAGGGCATACCGACCTTATCCTGTTTACTAAATGGGACAGGTTTAGCCGTAACGCAGGAGATGCGTATCAAATGATTAGTACTCTTCGGCGATTGGGTATCGAGCCGCAGGCGGTAGAACAACCCCTTGACCTTTCAATTCCGGAAAATAAAATGATGCTGGCGTTTTACCTTGCTGCACCGGAGGTAGAGAATGACCGGAGAGCGTTAAATGTGTTTCATGGGATGCGCAGAGCTAAGAAAGAAGGGCGCTGGATGGGAACCGCGCCCATTGGTTATGCCAACAAGGTTAATGAGAACGGTAAAAAATATATTGCCCCAAAAGATATTCAGGGTAATATAATGAAGTGGGCGTTTGAAGAACTATCCCGCAGTCAGCTTAATACTGAACAAGTATGGAAGAAAGCAAAAGAAAAAGGATTAAAGTGCAGCAAGAATAATTTTTGGGTTGCCATACGAAACCCGATATACTGCGGATTGATATTTATTCCCAAATACAAAGAGGAAGAAAGCCTGTTGGCAAAGGGACAACATGAACCCTTGATCTCTGAAGCCCTCTTTTATGATGTACAGGATGTATTGGATGGACGCAAACGAATTTTAGGAACAAAGGTTACCGCCGATGACAGCATTCCATTGAGAGGGTTCTTAATCTGTCCAAAATGCGGAAGGATGTTGACCGCCAGTGCATCAAAAGGAAGAACACAATATTATCATTACTATCATTGCAGTTCTGCTTGCGGCGTTCGTTACAAAGCAAAAGACACGAATGATAAAATGTTTGACGAAATCAAAAAATATGTTTGGCCGCTTTCAAGACTTGAAATTTGCAAAGAAGTAATTACGTCAACATACAAGTCAAAAGAACGTGGAGAAAGAGATGAACAAAAAGATTTGAAGATACAATTGCAGGAGGTAAACAACCGGGTTGTAAAAGCAAGAGAACTGCTTTTGTGCGGCGATATTGAAGGTGATGATTATCGGGCTATCAAATCTGAATGTGAGGAAAAGATCAATCGGCTCGAAGCAAAGTTAAAGGCTGCTGTAAATTTTCAAACAACGGTAGAGCCTTTATGGAACAAAGCGTTTAACAACATCGCACAGCTTGATACATTGTATAGAGAAGGTACAGTAGAACTAAAACGAAAGATAGTTGGTTCGATGTTCCCTGAAAATCTCGTATTCGACGGTTGCCAACATCGAACCAAAAGATTGAACGAAATCATCAACATTATATCCTTAATAGACAAGGAATTGAAGCCAAAAAAAAATGGGACAAGTCGTTTGAATTTTGACTTGTCCCATATGGTGATCCCGCTGGGACTCGAACCCAGGACCCTCCCGATAAAATCGGGATGCTCTACGTATTAGTTATTAGGTTGATAATCAATTTTCGTGATTTCTGTTTCTTGATATATGATTCACGTTTTTTAGCTTCAGGTAATGAGTTATAAAATTCTTTGTGTACCACATCCCATGGTATTCCTTTCGAAGTGAATTTTGATTTACCTGAATTATGCTCGTTAAGCCTTCTATTGATATCATTACAGGCTCCGACATAATATTTATCTAAAGAAGAGGAGTATAGAATATAACAGTAAGGCATAAAGTAATATTTTAAAGCCTATACTTTCTGTAATTCTACTGGAGGACTAAACCCAGTAAACTCCCGCTTAGGATCGGGATGTACTACACCGAACTGAGCAAGAATCAAAAAAGCAAAAAAGGCTACGATCATTCGTAACTTTTCTATCTGTGATCCCGCTGGGACTCGAACCCAGGACTCTCCCGATAAAATCGGGATGCTCTACCAAACCGAGCAAGAATCAAATTAGAAAATAAAAAAAGGCTACGATCATTCGTAACCTTTCTTTTAGTGATCCCGCTGGGACTCGAACCCAGGACCCTCCCGATAAAATCGGGATGCTCTACCAAACCGAGCAAGAATCAAATTAGAAAATAAAAAAAGGCTACGATCATTCGTAACCTTTCTTTCAGTGATCCCGCTGGGACTCGAACCCAGGACCCATACATTAAAAGTGTATTGCTCTACCAACTGAGCTACGGAATCTCCTTCCTTAGAACTGAAAATACATTGCTGTATTCCGTTTTGGGAGTGCAAAAATAGGTGAAATAAAAAACCAGCCAAATTTTTATGCTTCTTTTTTAGAGTATTTACTCACATTCAATTCCTTATAAGTGATCTGAAACTGTATTTTTGTTACTTAATGATTTGAATTATGTCGCAATTCCTCAACAAAGTGGTAGTGGTTACAGGTGGTTCCGATGGAATCGGTAAAGCATTGGTAGAAGCATTTTTAGTCTTGGGTGCTAAAGTGGCTACTTGCGGACGAAATTATGATAAGCTTTATCAACTACAATCTGCACACCCGGGTGCTCCTTTATTGATTCATACTGCGGATGTTAGCAAAGAACAGGATTGTAGACAATTTATTGATGTTACGATCAAATCATTTGGCACCATTGATATCCTGATCAATAACGCAGGTATTTCCATGCGCTCCATTTTTGAAGAAGTGGAATTGGATACTTTACGTAAAGTCATGGACATTAATTTCTGGGGTACTGTGTATTGTACCAAATTCGCTTTACCGCATATTTTGAAAAACAAAGGAACCATTGTAGGCATTTCATCCATTGCCGGTTATCGTGGATTGCCGGGTAGAAGTGGTTATTCCGCTTCCAAATTTGCAGTCAATGGTTGGATGGAAGCTCTCAGAACCGAATTACTCGAAAGTGGAACCAATGTATTGTGGGTTTGTCCGGGATTCACTACTTCCAATATTCGTAATGTTGCGTTGAATAAAACCGGACAATCACACGGAGAATCACCCATGGATGAAGGTAAAATGATGAGTTCTGAAGAATGTGCTACACATATCATAGCAGCCATCGAAAAAAGAAAAAGAACCCTTGTACTCACTTTCACCGGTAAGAGAACGGTTTTCATGAATCGCTTTTTCCCTTCGCTTACAGATAAGCTGGTTCGTAAGTTTTTCTTCAAAAATGGACAATTGGTGAAATAACCGACGTATCCTGACGTTACTATTGCGGCATGCCCATACTAACGTTGACAACTGATATAGGCCAGCGAGACTTTCTCGTGGGTGCTATCAAAGGACAGTTCCTGCAACTGGACCCTTCTGTCAATATTTGCGACATCACGCATTACCTGCCCCAAACCAATTTTCCGCAGGCGGCTTATATCTGTGCAAATGCATTTCAACATTTTCCTTCAGGTACATTTCATCTGATCATTGCCAATTTATTTGAATCACCCCTAAAGTATGTGTTGATGGCCAAACACCGCCAGCAGTATATCATTTGCGCTGATAATGGCTTATTGACCATGATTACAGGTGAAAAACCCAAAGAAATCATCGCCATCCCACTAGGTACAGCTAAAAATCTTTTGCAGATAACCAGTGTAATAGCCGTGGCTGTCAATACGTTCTCTAAAACCGGACAACTCACTAGTATCGGACAACCCATTGATCAAATCGATGAAAAATATCCCCTTAGACCAACCGTAGGTCCCGATTGGATCGAAGGGCAGATTTTGTTTATTGATCAGTTTGAAAATGTGGTAATCAATATAACAGAAGCAGAGTTCAATGAACACCGCAAAGGAAGGAGGTTCAAGATCGTTTTCAAGAGAAATGAAGTCATAGAAACCATCAGCACCAACTACACGGCTGTTCCCGAAACAGAAAAGCTGGCCTGGTTCAATTCTGCAGGATACCTGGAAATAGCACTCCGCAATGGGAATATGGCCGGACTTTTCGGCTTACAGGGTTTCAATGAGCAACTCCAAAAGACTCCCTCCATCGATACCAGCTGGTTTTACCAGACCATCCGGGTATTCTTTGAGGGATAAGATACTGGGTTCTTTCACTTTTCACCTTTCACTTCTCACTTTTCACTACTTTCCAGTATTTTCGCATCCGCAATGACATCGTCATTGGATCATTAAATCAATCAAAATCTTATGGCATACGACGTAATCGTTATTGGAAGTGGTCCGGGTGGATATCCTGCTGCTATCCGTGCTTCTCAGCTGGGTTTTAAAGTAGCAATCATTGAAAAAGAAAGTCTGGGTGGTATCTGTCTGAACTGGGGCTGTATTCCTACCAAAGCATTGTTAAAAAGTGCTCAAGTATATGAATACCTGAAACATGCCTCTAATTATGGCATCAATGCAACCGGTACCCATGATTTCGGTGGTGTTATCAAACGTAGTCGTGGTGTTGCGGATAAAATGAGTAAAGGTGTTCAGTTCCTGATGAAAAAGAATAAGATCGATGTCATCATGGGCTATGGTAAAGTGCAGTCTAAAGGAAAAGTGGAAGTAACAGCAGCAGATGGCAGCAAACAAATTGTAGAAGCAAAATATATCGTGATCGCCACCGGTGGTCGCAGCCGTGAATTACCGAACCTGAAGCAAGACGGTAAAAAAGTAATCGGTTATCGCGAAGCGATGGTATTACCTGAACAGCCCAAGAGCATGATCGTTGTAGGAAGTGGTGCGATAGGTGTTGAATTTGCTTATGTGTACAATAGCATGGGTACAAAAGTAACCATCGTTGAATTCATGCCTCGTATTGTTCCGGTAGAAGATGAAGATGTTTCTAAAGAACTAGAGAAGCAATACAAAAAACAAGGCATTGAGATCATGACCAATGCTTCTGTTGAATCAGTAGATACTTCAGGTACCGGTGTAAAAGCACAAGTAAAAAAACAAGATGGTTCCATCGTAACCCTTGAAGCAGATGTAGTATTGAGTGCAGTAGGAGTGGTAGCCAATATCGAAAATATTGGTCTGGAAGAAAATGGTATCAAAACAGAAAAAGGAAAGATCATCGTTGACAAATACCAGCAGACCTCTTTAGCAGGTGTGTATGCAATTGGTGACTGTTCACCCGGACAAGCACTCGCTCACGTTGCCGCCAAAGAAGGTATCAATGCTGCAGAGCATATGGCTTATTTAGAGAAGAAGCATCATCATTTACCGGAAGCGATTGATTATAACAATATCCCGGGCTGTACGTATTGTATCCCTGAAATCTCAAGTGTAGGTTATACTGAGAAAGCTGCAAAAGAAGCCGGATATGAAATCAAAGTAGGTAAGTTCCCATTTGTAGCCAGTGGTAAAGCCAGTGCTGCAGGAGCCACCGAAGGTTTTGTAAAAGTGATCTACGATGCGAAATATGGTGAATTTTTAGGATGCCATATGATCGGTTACAATGTTACTGAAATGATCGCTGAAGCAGTTGTTGCACGTAAATTGGAAACCACTGCACATGAAATTTTAAATGCAGTACATCCGCACCCAACCATGAGCGAAGGCTTGAAAGAAGCAACTGCTGCGGCTTATGGGGAAGCGATTGATATTTAGGAAATTTAGGATGTCTGATGTAGGATGTCTGATTTGATATTTTTTTGAGTGATGCCGGATATTTTATCCGGCATCTTTTTTTTGTTTTCAACTTTCATATTTGCTAAAAATTATAAACGATCCATTTTCATGTTAAGTGGGGGTGGTATTGTGTGGGGAAACTTCATTTTTGTTTGGAAGAAAAACTTTAACTTAAAGGGATTTTTCCGGACAGACCTATCCTCAATCATCATACCTTAAAATTACTATATGGCTAAGATTACACTAAAAGTCAATAAGAAAGAACATACGATTGATGCTGATCCCCAAATGCCGCTCTTATGGGCTATCCGCGATATCGTTGGATTAAAAGGAACCAAATATGGATGCGGCGTTGCTCAATGTGGCGCCTGTACGGTTCATATGGAGGGTCAACCGGTTCGTTCTTGCTCTATCCCTGTGATCGGCGCTGCGAATAAGTCCATCACTACCATCGAAGGGTTATCAGATGATAACTCACATCCGGTTCAGGCTGCCTGGATAGAAGAACAGGTGCCGCAATGTGGTTATTGTCAGTCCGGACAAATCATGGCGGCAGTTGCCTTACTACAAAAGAAAACTTCACCCACGGATGCGGATATTGATGCAGCCATGCAAGGACATATTTGCAGATGCGGTACCTATCCAAGAATACGGGAAGCCATCAAGAAAGCTTCCAAGAAAATGACCGTAAAAGGGTAGTACCTACATTATTCAACCACAACAATGACCAATCATGGAACCAAAAGATATATCAAGAAGAAAATTCATTAGAGCCACCGGCTTATCAGCCACTGCGCTCACACTGGGTTTTTATTTTTCCGGTGAATCCAAAGCATCTACCATTATCAAAGGAGAAGATGCAGAGAATTATGGCGTATCGCTGAATTCATGGATACACATAGATACCAATGGTAAAGTCACCATCGTGAGTCACCGCGCTGAAATGGGACAAGGTGCTTATCAGGCCATTCCTCAAATGATTGCAGAGGAATTAGAAGTGAATCTCGATGAAGTCAATATCATTTTCGGAAAAGGGGATACTGTAAAATATGGCAATCAGATTACCGGTGGTAGCTCTACTGTGCGTGGTACTTATAAGAACTTGTCCAAGTTGAGCGCCAGTGCTCGTGAAATGCTGATCACGGCTGCTGCAAATAAATGGAATGTTCCTGCTGCAGAATGTTATGCGGAAGCCGGACATGTGATCCATCGTCCATCCGGCAAAAAAATGCATTATGGGGAGTTGGTAGTAGATGCTTCAAAATTGGAAGCGCCGAAAAATGTGCAACTGAAAAAAATAGAGGATTATAAATTGGTTCGAAAGCCACTTCCTCGTCAGGATACCCCACTCAAAACAAATGGTACTGCTGTTTTTGGTATTGATAAAACATTACCCGGCATGTTATATGCCATGGTAGAACGCAATCCACGTTTAAGAGGGAAAGTAAAATCCTATGATGATACTGCTGCCTTGAAAGTCCCCGGTGTGAAAAAAGTATTCAAAGTCACCATGAAAGTATTTGATACCGATCGTGAGGGAATAGCAGTGGTGGCTGAGTCTACCTGGGCGGCGATGCAGGGACGTAAAGCTTTGAAAGTAGTATGGGATGATACAGGCTTTGATTATGTGAATACGGAAGACATCTATAAAAAAATGAAAGCGGAGTTGCAATCTAAAGAAGGATTGTCTGCCAAAAAACAAGGTGATCCTGATCCGATCCTGGCACAACAAAAAACCAAATTGGATGTGGTTTATGAAACACCCTATCAAGCCCATGCTTGTATGGAACCATTGAATTGTATAGCACATCATAAAGGAGACTCGATTGAGATTTGGGGACCTATTCAGGCACCTGACTGGGTACAGGGTGATATCAGTCAGAAAATGGGCGTGAAAAAAGAAAATGTGATCGTGAATATGACTTTCCTTGGTGGTGGTTTTGGTCGCAAAGCATTTTTAGATTATACGCATGAAGCCTGTTTGATTTCCAAAGAAGCAGGAGCACCGGTGCAAGTTATTTGGACAAGAGAAGATGATATGACACAAGGACCTTTCCGTCCGGGAGTGAGTTACAGAGCGGAAGGTGCTGTGAATAATGGAGAGATCAGTGCGATCAAGTTCAGATTGTGCGGACAGAATATCGGACACTGGATGGGTAGCAAAAAAGATGTACCGAATGATAGTGTGTTGGAAGGTTTTCAACCACATTATTTTGACAGTATCAAAAATATCAGCTTTTCAGATGTGCCATTTGAAACGCCGATTCCGATTATGTGGTGGCGTTCAGTATATGCATCTACCAATGGGTTTGCTTATGAGAGTTTCATGGATGAACTCGCTATTGCTGCGGGTAAAGATCCATTGGCATTCAGAAAGCAACACCTCAAGAGTGATCGTTGTCAAAAATTATTGGATAAAGTAGAAGAGGTGTCAGGATGGAAAAACAGAAAACCCAAACAAGGTTATGGTATAGCGATCACAGAATGTTTCAGTAGTACGGTGGCGCAAGTGGTGAAAGTGTCTAAAGATGCAACGGGTAAAATCAAAATAGACAAAGTATGGGCGGTGATCGATTGTGGATGGTATGTAAATCCGGATACCGTTCGTGCACAAGTAGAAGGTTCTATTGTGATGGCATTGGGGGCGGCTACCAATCATGAAATTCATTTCAAAGATGGACTGACGGTAGAGAAAAATTTCAATACCTATCGCATGCCAAAGATTAATGAGATTCCGCCTATTGAAGTGTTTATCATGGATAACAATGAAGATGCAGGTGGTGTTGGAGAACCCGGATTGCCACCATTCACGCCGGCATTGACCAATGCGATTTATGATTTAACAGGAAAACGAATCAGGAAATTACCCTTTGATCTAGCGAAGGTTTGATCGGATTTATTTTGATAATTTGCAGGTATGAAAAAGAAGATATCGATTGTAACAGTTGTATGTTCCATGGTCATCATTGGTAGCAGTTTTATACAAAGTGAGACACAAAAAAGTATAACAAGAGGAAAGGAAGTATATGGATTGTATTGTCAGAATTGTCATATGGAAGATGGGGCAGGCATGCCGGAAGTAAATCCGCCTTTGGCAAAAGCAGATTACATGAAAAGACCTTCCAAAGATTTAATCAATGTAATCCTAAAAGGCTCTACCGCTAGTTTAACAGTGAATGGCAAAAAATATGTAGGAGCTATGCCTGCACAAGAATACCTCAGTGATGAACAGATCGCAGATGTATTGAATTATGCAAAAAATAGTTGGGGTAATAAAATTCCGGGTGTTATTACACCGGCGTTGGTAAAAGCGCAACGTAAATAAGAAATCAACGTTGTCATAGAGGAGTTTGATCATGCAGGAAATCATTTTAATCATAAAAGCATATCAGCAGGCAGTTGCAGAAGGTAAAAAAACAGCCTTGGCAACCGTAGTGCATGTAGAAGGCTCATCTTATCGAAGACCGGGTGCCCGAATGCTGATTACAGAAGATGCCGAAATTACAGGATCGATCAGTGGTGGATGTTTGGAAGGAGACGCTTTTCGTAAAGCTTTGCACGTCATTCTTTCTGATAAAGCCATGTTAGTGACCTATGATACTGCTGATGAAGATGATGCCAAATTCGGAATGGGTCTGGGTTGTCAGGGAGTGATACAAGTATTGATAGAACCACTACAAGGTGAGAGAGGTGCAGCAATCATTGAACTTTTGAGAAAAGCAACAGCATCCAGACAATATGCATCATTGGTGACTTTTTTTTCCATGAGTGATAAAAAAGCACCACAATATGGATCCTGTTATCTATTCACAGAAAAAGAAGAAACAAAAGGTTCTTTACCTGTTTTATCAAAAGATCTGATAGAGGATGAAGCAAGACAGGTAATAGGTCAGCGTAAATCCTCTTTCAAAAAATATCAGATCGATCAACAAGAGATGATCGTATTTACAGAGTTGATACAGCCTCCGGTTTCATTGATAGTAGTAGGTGCCGGTAATGATGTGATTCCTGTAGTGAAAATGGCGGAGATGTTAGGGTGGCAATCCACCGTACTCGATGGAAGACCCATGTATGCCAGTAGAGAAAGATTTCCGATGCCTTCATGCCAAGTCTTTCATAGTAAAGCCGATCAAATATTGGAACGTGTTCAGATTGACGCAAGAACCGTATTTGTATTGATGTCGCATAATTATAACTATGATCTTGCGGTATTAAAAGTATTGCTGAATCATCCAATCACTTATATTGGCGTATTGGGCCCTCACAAGAAAATGAAAATGATGATGGATGAATTAGCAGAAAATGGTATCGAGCTAACAGACAAGCAAAAAGAAGCCATTCATGGTCCGGTGGGTTTGCATATTGGCGCAGAAACAGCAGAAGAGATTGCAGTATCGATTATCGCAGAAATACAAGCTAAGCTTACATCTACGGATACACGTCCACTCAAAGAGAAGCAAGATGCGATTCATCGCCGAGCGGATCTAGTGATTGAATCTACTTCTTCAACAGCCATTTAATGCCTATCATGCAAAACCCATCAACAGCAGTATTGATCTTGGCTGCAGGCGCTTCTGTTCGTTTGGGTAGACCTAAACAAAGTTTGCTTTATCAGGGACAAACATTGGTCCAAAAAATTGTTTCAACGGCTTTGGCGCTTCAATCAGGTCCTGTATTGTTGGTGTTGAAAGAGGGAGATAGTATGGATGTTCAGGAAGATGTAATCAAGATATATAATCCGGATGCAGCTTTGGGTATGGCGACTTCTATACATTCTGGAATCAAGTATTTAGAAACACAGCATGCGGATATCGAAACAGTGATCATCACGGTTTGTGATCAACCCTTTATTACGAGCAGTTTGTTACAAGAAATGATCACCCATTACAGGGAGACAAAGTTGCGCATCGTTGCTTGTAAGTATGATGATATTGTTGGGACTCCTGTTTTGTTTCATAAAACCATGTTTAAAGCTTTATACGGATTAAACGGAGACAAGGGTGCTAAACAACTGATAAATCAGCATATACAACAGGTTGGATTGATTAACTTTCCACTCGGAAACATCGATGTGGATACAGAAGAAGACTATGAGCGATTGATTAAATTATAAAGAATGATTGTAGACAACCATCAACGGATACATAATTACTTAAGGATATCATTGACTGATAACTGTAATCTTCGATGCTTTTATTGCATGCCGGAAGATGAATATGATTTTGCCTCGGCTGCACAGTTGATGCAGGTAGATGAGATTGAGCAGCTGGCTAAAATATTTGTAGCACAGGGAGTGAATAAAATCCGGCTCACAGGCGGAGAACCGTTGGTGAGAAAAGATGCCAAAGAGATCATTAAAAGATTGGCAGAGTTACCAGTTACACTTACTCTTACAACAAACGGTACTCGGTTACATGAGTTCGCTGCTTTGTTAAAAGAAAGCAATGTCCGATCTGTTAATATTAGTCTGGATACTTTACAGTCTGATAAATTCAAGCTACTTACTAAAAGAGATCAGTTTGAGATCGTTCAACAGAATATTCAATTAATGATCGATCAGGGCTTTCATACAAAAGTCAATATGGTAGTGCTGCGTGGAATGAATGATAGGGAGATTCATGATTTTATTGAATGGACAAAAGACCAACCTGTGCATGTTCGCTTTATTGAGTTCATGCCTTTTGAGGGGAATCGTTGGACGAGTAACAAGGTTTACACGATGGAAGAGATACTGTCAACCATCGCGGAAAAATATCCAATCGTTCCATTACAGGCTGAGAAACATGATACAGCAAAGAAATTCATGGTTCCCGGGCATCAGGGGACCTTTGCTGTAATTAGCACCATGAGCGCTCATTTTTGTGGGGATTGTAATCGCATGCGATTGACAGCAGATGGTAAAATGAAAAACTGTTTGTTCTCCAAAGATGAAGTGGATTTGTTGACACCTTTACGAAAAGGAGAAGATGTGTTGCCTTTGATTTATCAATCTATTGCAGCAAAAGCAGCGCAATTGGGTGGACAATTCACGCAAGACTATCAGCAATTGCAAGCGGAGAGTATTCAAAACAGAAGTATGATCACGATCGGAGGATAAACCAGTGATTAAACAATAAACAAATCATTAAGAAAATTCAGATGTACTGAAACCTTTAAATAAATAATTCTTAATCAGTCCCTGTGGACGGGCCTCATTGGGGTCGGTGTCAAGCGAAGCGTTGACAGATCAGATTATGCGAAGCAAATCTGATCAGAGGCCAATGCAGCCCGGGAACAGGGACGGGGCCATTCGGCCCAGGAGAAATAATTGGGTTTGAATTTTAGAGTGATTAAGTATAGTAGTGTAATTATGTTAATGTAGTATAACTATGATCAGCGTTTCAGAAGCTCGGGCAATCATTCAACAACATATCGTTACCCTACCTCCGGTAGCGCGGATGTTACCTGATGTACTGGGTTATACGATTGCTGCTGATGTTTTTGCAAACGTAGATATTCCTGCCTATCCACAATCATCAATGGATGGATATGCTTTTTCATATACTGATTGGCAACAAAACAAATCATTACAGATAGGCGGCGAAATGGCTGCGGGAACAAAAGAGTCGATAACATTATCATCCAATACAGCAGTACGTATTTTCACAGGTGCTCCCGTGCCTCCGGGTGCTGATACCGTGGTGATGCAAGAAAAAGTAGTAGCAGAAAAAGGAATATTAACCATTCAAGACGATCAATTGCAAACCGGTGCCAATGTTCGACCAAAAGGATCAGAAATCAAGGTAGGAGAACTGGCTTTGCCATCAGGCACTTTACTGGCACCGGCAGCTATTGGATTTCTTGCCGGTATTGGTGTTACTGAAGTAATGGTATATCCTTCACCGGTTGTTACCATCATCATCACAGGAAATGAATTGCAAACACCCGGACAACCCCTACAATACGGACAAGTATATGATGCCAATTCATTTGCATTATCTGCGGTGTTACAGCAATATGGAATTCAACAAATAGAAGTGATTTCAGTACCTGACGAAATAGAACGCTTGAATGAAGCATTGTCTCAGGCACTGCAAAAAAGTGATCTGGTATTATTAACTGGAGGCGTGAGTGTGGGAGACTATGATTTTGTAACGCGTTCTGCTAAACATTGTGGTATCAATACCCAATTTCATAAGCTCAAACAAAGACCCGGTAAACCTTTATTTTTTGGTACAAAAGGTCGGCAAATGATATTTGGATTGCCCGGTAACCCATCTTCTGTACTCACTTGTTTTTATATGTATGTGCTGCCTGTGATCATGGGTATGAAAAAAACGGGAACAGGATTAATCCAACAACAGGTGCCGCTCTCTCAAAGCTATCATAAAACAACACAGCTAACTCATTTTTTGAAAGGTCGGTATGATGGACAAACAGCTGCACCATTGGGGGCGCAAGAGTCCTATCGGATGCGTTCATTTGCAGGAGCAAATTGTTTGATAGAAATAGAGGAAAAAGCAGAACGTGTAGAGCAAGGATCGTTGGTTACCATTCATTTGTTATCTGCTTAAAGCGATTGTATGGATCCCTTTTATTGGTTTTATATATTATTGTTCATCGTGGCTTTTCTGTATGCTTCAGTTGGGCATGGAGGTGCTAGCGGCTATTTAGCACTGATGGCTTTATTTAGTGTGGCGCCTGAAGTAATGAAGCCAACGGCTTTATTGCTGAATTTATTTGTATCACTCATTGCCTTTATTCAATTTTATAGAGGTAAGCATTTTGTGTGGAAAGTATTTTTACCGCTGGCATTGGCTTCCATACCCATGGCATTTGTGGGTGGATTGATCACTATTGATGCAACACTCTATAAAAAAATATTAGGACTGCTCTTATTGTTTTCTGTGGTTCGTTTATTGATTCCGTCGAAAAAGAGTGTTATTGAATTGCAGCCATCACATTTTTATGGAGCTTTATTAATGGGGGGTGTGATCGGATTGTTATCCGGAATGATCGGTATAGGTGGTGGAATTATTCTCTCTCCTTTATTGTTGTTTTTCAAATGGACAGACCAAAAACAAACCGCCGCCATCAGTGCCCTGTTTATTTTTGTGAATTCTGCATCGGGATTGATGGGGCAATTGACCCATGGTATTCAGTTGAGCGTGGATATGTACGGTTATGTAGGTATTGCTTTTGTGGGAGGGATAGGAGGTGCTTATTTTGGTGCCATGAAATTTAAACAATCTGGCATGCAGAAGATTTTAGCAATAGTACTGGCTGTGGCATCGTATAAGTTATTATTTACTAATGCATGATTAAAGCACTTATCAATGATGATAAAAAATAGTATTCAAATAAAGGTTCTTTTCTTTGGACAATTAGTAGAAGTTGTAGGTGCAAAGGAGTTAATCTTAGAGGGAATAACGGATATTGATACCTTAAAAACAGCTCTTCATCAACAATTTCCTTTATTGGCGCAGTCGAAATATATAATTGCTGTTGATCAGGAAATGATTTCGGATAATCAAAAGATAGAAAATCACAATATTGTAGCATTGATGCCCCCTTTTTCCGGAGGATAATATGAGTCAACGACCATCATATGAACGATACCATCGACAAATGATCTTGCCGAATTTCGGTTTAAGAGTACAAAGGCTTTTGCTGAAATCAAAGGTATTAGTAATTGGTGCGGGTGGGTTGGGTTGTCCGGTATTACAATACCTTGTAGGTGCTGGTGTAGGCTATATTGGGATTGTAGATGGTGATCAGGTATCATTAAGTAATCTGCATAGACAAACATTATTTGCTATAGATGATATTGGACTGAACAAGGCAGCAGTAGCTGCAAAAAAGTTAAGTCAGTTGAATTCAGATGTGATTATCGAAGCCTTTACATTTCATCTCACCAATCATTATGCATTGGATGTGATGAAAGACTATGACATCATTGTAGATGGTACCGATAATTTTGCTACCCGTTATATGATCAACGATGCTTGTGTGTTGTTGGGCAAAACATTAGTTTATGGGGCTGTATCACAATACGAAGGTCAGGTTGCTGTATTCAACCATCTTTTACCAACTGGAGAACCCTCTGCCAATTATCGGGATATCTTCCCGGATCCACCCAAAGAAGGTTCCGTTTTGAATTGTGTAGATGCAGGTGTGTTAGGAGTATTGCCTGGTATCATTGGTTCTATGCAGGCTGCAGAAGTCATAAAGTTGATCACAGGTATCGGAGAGCCGTTGGTGAATCAGTTATTGACCTATCAATTCAATAACCATCAGGTATTTACTGTTAAAATAACGCCACAGTCTAAGACATCCTCATTCATGCCTAATGATGCAACTGCATTTAAAGCCATTGATTATGTATGGCTTTGTTCATCACCCCAAAACGCTTTGGAAATTGGCGCAGCTGAATTTGATCAGTTGGTCAGTCAGAAAAATATTGATATTGTTGATGTAAGAGAATTGCATGAATTGCCGGTTGTTCAGACATTCAACCATTTGCGTATTCCGCTTCCGGATTTAAAAGAATCAGCCGGACAACTTAAAAATGATACAGTTGTTGTATTTTGTCAGTCAGGAATGAGGAGCCTGCAAGCTGCAAAAGAGTTATCAGCTTTATGGGGCGATACAAAAAGAATATATAGTTTACAAGGCGGTATTTTGTCTTGGATCAGATTTGCAGAAAAGAAATAGTATGAAAGAACGAACACCTAAAAATATTTTTGTTCAAGGAGCTATCAGTAGTGCATTTATTGCGGATAGTATACAAAAGCATAGTACCAAAACAGACATTGGTGGGCATAGTATTTTTTTGGGTCAGGTACGTGCGGATGAAATAGAAGGTAAAAAGGTTGTAGCCATTGAGTATACAGCTTATGAAGAAATGGCATTACAGAAAATGCATGAGATAAGAGAGACTGTCTTTGCCGAATACCCACTTACATGTATGCATGTGTATCATAGTCTTGGTAAAGTTGCTGCAGGTGAGATCTGTTTATTTGTATTTACATCATCAGCGCATCGAAAAGCTGCAACAGAAGCCTGTAGCGTCTTGGTTGAAAGAATCAAAGCGGAATTACCGGTTTGGGGAGCTGAAATATTGGAAGATGAAACCCATCAATGGAAAGTGAATCAATAATTATGGTAGATATCACATCAAAATCAAATACGCTTAGACAAGCCATTGCCATTGCTACTGTAACAGTATCAAAGCAAGAAACCATTGATGCGATTCTGGGAAAAAAAGTACCCAAAGGAGATGTATTTGAATTTTCACGTGCTGCTGGTTTATTGGCCATTAAAAAAACAAGTGATGTAATACCTGATTGCCATCCCTTGCCGATTGAATATGCAGCTATCAAACATGAGGTTGCCGGTTTGAGCATATTAATTACCGTTGAAGTACATACCATCTATAAAACCGGTGTAGAAGTAGAAGCGATGCATGGCGCATCGGTGACTGCATTGACGATGTACGACATGCTAAAACCTTTGGATAAAGGAGTGGAGATATCCAATATTAAATTGGTACAAAAATCAGGTGGTAAATCAGATAAGTCTGGAATGGATACATCCGCTATTAATTGTGCGGTGATTGTTTGCTCCGACACCGTATCAGCGGGCAAACAAGAAGATGTTTCCGGAAAAAAAGTGATACAAAAAGTAGAGCAATGGGGTGTTACAGTCGCACATTATGAAATCATTCCGGATGATTACGATCAAATTCAACAGCTGGTAAAAAAGTTTTCAGCAGAAGGGTGTAAGTTGATCATATTAAGCGGAGGAACCGGTTTGTCCCCAAGAGACATCACACCTGAAGCCGTTGCACCCTTGATCGATCGTCCCATTCCCGGTATCATGGAAACAGCCCGTCAATACGGACAGCAAAGAACTCCATTTGCCATGTTATCAAGAGGGGTTGCTGGATTTGTAAATGACAGTTTGGTGATCACTTTACCCGGTTCTGTTAAAGGAGTAGCTGAAACTATGGATGCATTGTTTCCACAAATTTTGCATGTTTTCAAAGTAGTAGATGGAAGTCGACATGAATAAGTATTTTCTATCTAAAGGTCAATAGATTGATTGACCGATTTTAATTCCTTGTCTTTCATTGTTTCTGATATAATGCTTAGCTTACAATCGTTTTATTACGTCAATAAATTTTTTCAAATGCCAAAGTATACGCTCTCTGTCAACAACAAGCAAATGTCTGTTGAAGTAGATGCAGATACCCCACTTCTTTGGGTACTGCGAGATCAATTGAATCTGGTTGGAACCAAATATGGATGTGGTGTTGCACAATGCGGAGCCTGCACCATTCATTACAATGGAAGTCCTGTACGTTCTTGTCAGTTTCCTGTTTCTGCAGTGGGTAATGGAAAGGTGGTTACCATTGAAGGGCTGAGTGAAAACGGAGACCATCCTGTACAGCAAGCGTGGATAGAGATGGATGTGGCGCAATGTGGTTATTGTCAGGCCGGACAAATCATGGCAGCTGCAGCATTGTTGAAAAAAAATCCGAATCCATCTGATGAAGAGATTGATACAACGATCACCAATATTTGTCGTTGTGGTACCAATGTTCGTATACGTAAAGCCATTCATCTGGCTGCATCAAAAGGAGGTAAGTCATGAGTCATCCATCTGTATCCAGAAGAAACTTTTTAAGAGTAAGCATGATCGCCGGTGGCGGTATGCTGGTTGGTTTTTCTGCATTGAGTAATTCCGAGACCGGAGACAATACAGAAGCCACTCCATTTTCCCCCAATGCTTATATCAAAATTTCACCGGATGGAAAGATCACACTGATGTCTCCCAATCCAGAGATTGGTCAGGGTGTGAAAACGTCGTTGGTCATGTTGATCGCTGAAGAAATGAATGTAGATTGGCAAACCATAGATGTAGAGATCGCCCCATTGGATGCCAAGTATGGCAGTCAGACCACAGGCGGTAGTGGCGCTATCAGAAGCCGATACGCACCACTCAGACAAGCCGGTGCTACAGCTAAAGCCATGTTGATAGCTGCTGCTGCCGATACATGGAATGTACCTGTAACTGATTGTTATGCTGAGAAAGGTTTTGTGATCCATAAAAGTTCCGGAAAGAAATTATCCTACGGAGAGCTGGCTACTAAAGCTGCCGGAATGCCGGTACCTACGAATGTTCCTTTAAAAGATCCCAAAGATTTTACCATCATTGGAACACGTGTTAAAGACGTGGATGCAAAAGCCATTGTAACCGGTAAACCTTTATTTGGTATTGATACCAGAAAAGAAGGAATGTTATTTGCTGTGGTAGCTCGTCCGCCTGCACATGGAAAAAAACTGCAGTCATTTGATGACAGTGCTGCTTTGAAAGTGAATGGAGTGAAAAAAGTAGTACAAGTGAAAAATAGTGTAGCAGTACTAGCTACTTCTACCTGGGCTGCCATGAAAGGAAGAACCGCTTTAAAAATCAATTGGGAAGATGCTTCCAAACTAGAAAGTACAGCAGACCATGAAAAAGCATTTCGCGAATTATTGAGTAAGCCCGCCGCTACTCCTAATAGAAACGATGGTGATGTTGATGCTGCTATGTCTGCTGCTACCAAAGTATTGGATGTGATGTATGAAGTGCCTGTTCTTTCACATGCGCAAATGGAGCCTTTGAATTTTTATGCAGATGTACGTGATGGAAAAGCAGAACTCTATGGTCCTACACAAGTACCACAAAGTCTGGTGTCAGCAGTCGCCAAAGAACTGAATATCCCGGCAACCAATGTGTCATTGGGTTTACCCAGACAGGGTGGAGGATTTGGTAGAAAATTGCGTCCCGATAATGGTGTTGAAGCTGCATTGGTATCTCAGGCAGCACAATGTCCTGTTCAAGTGCAATGGTCGCGTGAAGATGATATGCAGAATGATTTTTATCGGCCCAGTGGTATGTTCCGGTTCAAAGCGGCTATTAAAGACGGTAATTTGGAAGCATGGCATCAATCTTTTGCATCTTTAAGTAATGGAAGAAGTCCGGATACTTATCCTGCAGGTGCAATTCAAAATCTGAAAATCGAAAGCCATAGTTTGCCCACTAATATTCCTACGGGTCCATGGCGTGCTCCTACACATAATGTTCAGGCATTTGCCAATGAATCTTTTATGGATGAAGTAGCACATGAACTCAAAAAAGATCCGGTAGCATTTCGTTTGGAATTATTGAAAAAAGCGAAAGAGCAACCGGTTGGGAAATTGGCCTATGATCCTGATAAATTCATCAGCGTGATAGAACTCGTTGCAAAAATGTGTAATTGGGGTAAAACACCTGCGAATACTTATCGTGGATTCTCTACTTGGTTTTCATTCAATAGTTATGTGGCGCAAGTAGTAGAAATACAAATGCTAAAAGGGAAGCCTCGCATTACAAAAGTGTATTGTGCGGTGCATTGTGGTAAAGTGGTGAATGTGAGTGGTGCTGAAAATCAGGTACAAGGTGCTGTGGTAGATGGGTTGGGACATGCCGTATACACCAAACTCACTTTTAATAATGGTGCTGCTGTACAAACCAATTTCGGTCCTTACAATTTTGTAAGGATGCGTAATACACCATTGGATGTGGTGGTTCAATTTGTACCATCAGAAGAAAATCCAACCGGTTTAGGAGAACCCGGTTTGCCACCTATCGCTCCGGCATTGGCTAACGCACTTTTTGCAGCAACCGGTAAACGATTCAGGAAAATGCCTTTTGTGGATGATATTCAGTTTGCTTGATGGAATTTGAAGTCAAAAGTCAAAAAACTGTGTAACTCCGTGTTCAACTCTGCGAAACTCTGTGGTTAATTTTTTACCACAGAGTTTCGCAGAGTAAGTAATAGAGTTGCACAGTTTTTTTACCGTATTTCAAATCAGACATCCGACATCAGAAATCCCTCTCTATTTCGCTCCAAACACTTTTTTCAGGATATCACTTGTCCTCGCCAAAGGATTTTTTCTGATTTCTTTTTCTTCTACTGCTACTTGATAGAAAATACCGCTCAATGATCGCTCAGTAACATAAGCTGCTAAATCCGGATTGATTTTATCGCGAACCAATGGTAATTTGTTGTAACTGGTAATGAGTGTATTCCAATGCTTAGTGGCATCAACTTTCTCGAGTGAGCTTTCTATTACAGGACGAAATGCTTCTGTAAGAGGGTTCGTGGTTTTGCTTTTCAGATAGGAAGTCGCAGCAGTATCAGATCCTTTTAAAATGCCAACTGCATCCTGAAAACTCATTTGTTTGATCGCATTTGAGAAAATGGGCGCTGCGCTTTTACAGGCGTCTTCGGCAGCACGGTTCATGCTTAGAATAGCATCATCTACTTGCTTACCTAGTCCAACACTTCTTAATGTTTTTTCGATTTTTTGCGCTTCCGGTGGCAACAATATTTTTAGTGCAGCATTCGCAAAAAACCCATCTGTTTGCGATAAAAGATTCGCCCCTTTTGTGGAACCTGTTACCAACGCTTCTTTCAATCCGGATACAATATCATCATTGCTCAAACCTGTTTGATTTCCGCTCACAGCATTCTTGGCTTTGTTTAATAAACCGCCCAATCCTTGTGCTTGCAGTCCCTGATACAATACAATGAGCAATACCAGTGTAATGATTCTTTTCATAATCGATTTGTTTAAAATGAATGGCAGATCGTATACTCCAAAAATGATACCAATCCTAACAGATCAAAAATAACAGTGAAGGATGGAAAAAGATGTGAAGAATACCTTATAAAATGGACTAACGGTATGGACACAACAGGGTATACACTTATCTTAGGCTCGAAAATTGTCAAAAATGAAACAGATATTTACTCGTTTTCTGGTTGCTTTGTTATTCCTTACAGCAACAGAAGCCTACGCACAAACCAGTACTTTTATTTTGATGCGCCATGCTGAGAAAGATACCACTGCCCAAGGTTCTACCATGATGCAGGCAGATCCGCCATTAAGTGCTGAAGGTACAGCTCGTGCTGCTCGTATACCCGAGGTGTTAAAAATGTATCAGCCGGATGCTATCTATTCTACCAATTTTAAACGCACCAAATCAACTGTTGATCCATTGTCAGTTAAAACAGGTAAAGAAATTCAGGTGTATGATCACAGAAACCTAAAAGGCTTTGCAGAGGAATTATTAAAAATGCAGGGTAAAACAGTGGTGGTAGCCGGACATTCCAACTCCACGCCCATGCTGGTCAATTTGCTGCTAAAAGAAAATAAATACCAGAACCTGGATGAATCGGTGTATGATACCTATTGGGTTGTAACTGTTACAGATGGCAAAGCAGAAGCCAAGATCATGAAGTATTAGATTAGATGAACGGGTTTCTTGCAACCTTTTTTCTTTTTTTCATCAGTAGAACCAGCTTAGATCACCATGCTAAGCTGGTTTTTTATAGGTAGAAGAGCGTCCTGTAATTTGTCATAACCCAACAAATTGTACCTTTGCGCCCTGAAAGAAAGAGCAAATACCCTTTCTTTCGGATCTATTGAACATGAAGTACGAAAAAGAGATCAACCGTCGCAAGACTTTCGCCATTATTTCCCACCCGGATGCCGGTAAAACAACCCTTACGGAGAAATTACTCTTATTTGGTGGTGCTATTCAAACAGCGGGTGCTGTTAAAAGCAACAAGATCAAGAAGCACGCCACTTCTGATTTTATGGAAATCGAGCGTCAAAGAGGTATCTCAGTGGCTACTTCCGTGATGTCTTTTGAGTACAAGGATATTTTGATCAATCTCCTGGATACACCCGGACACAAAGACTTTGCTGAAGATACTTATCGAACACTCACTGCAGTGGATAGTGTTATTCTGGTAGTAGACAGTGTGAATGGGGTAGAAGACCAAACCAGAAGATTGATGGAAGTATGTAGGATGCGCGATACACCGGTGATCGTTTTCATCAATAAAATGGACCGTGACGGTAAAAATCGCTTTGATCTACTGGAAGAAATTGAAAAAGAACTGCATATCTCTCTTCACCCCATGACCTGGCCGATTAATAGCGGTAAGGAATTCAAAGGGGTGTATAATTTGCATGATAAGAATCTGCGTTTATTTACTGCGAGTACAAAAGCAGAAGAGGATGATACCATTGCCATTGATGATTTGTCGTCTGCTTTGCTCGATGAAAAAGTAGGAGAAAAAGACGCTGCACAATTAAGGGAAGATGTAGAGTTAATAGATGGCGTATACGGAGAATTAAAAGTAGACGATTATCTCACCGCTAGAATTGCTCCGGTATTTTTTGGTAGTGCAGTGAACAATTTCGGTGTAAAAGAAATGCTGGATACTTTCATTCGAATTGCACCTGTTCCTCGCAGCAGAAATACTTCAACACGTACCATTGAAGTAGGGGAAGATAAATTCAGCGGGTTCATCTTTAAAATACATGCCAACCTAGATCCCAAGCACCGTGATCGTATTGCATTCATGCGTGTATGTAGTGGAAAGTTTGAGCGTAACAAATATTATCACCATGTTCGTTTGGATAAGGATATGCGTTTTAGTAACCCTTATACATTCATGGCACGCAGTAAAGATGTGATCGATGATGCCTATGCAGGTGATGTGGTAGGTTTATTTGATACCGGCAACTTCAAAATTGGTGATACGTTGACAGAAGGAGAGGATTTCTATTTCACCGGGATACCCACTTTTTCACCGGAAATATTCAAGGAGTTGGTGAATAAAGATCCCATGAAGACCAAGCAATTGGAAAAAGGGATCAGTCAGTTAACAGATGAAGGGGTTGCACAATTGTTTACGCAATATGGCGGTACCAAAAAGATCATTGGCTGTGTGGGTGAACTCCAGTTTGAAGTGATACAATACCGTTTGTTACAAGAATATGGAGCAGCCTGTGAATTCAGGACCTTACCTTTTTACAAAGCTTGTTGGCTAACCAGTAATGATGCGAAGAAGCTGGAAGATTTTCTGCGATTCAAACAACAAAATTCAGCTGAGGATAAAGATGGTCATCCGGTATACTTGGCACAAAGCGAATGGTTTTTGAATACAGAGATCACCAATAATCCTGATATCAGTTTCCATTTCTCAAGTGAGATCCATAAATAACACTTAGCTGGCAATCGGCAACTGTATCGTGAATACGGCTCCTTTATTCTTTCCCTCACTAAAAGCAGCAATCATACCATCATGGTTTTGGATGATCTTGCGTGTGAGATAAAGCCCAATACCTGCGGATATTTCACCCTCAGTACCGGATTGCCCTTCGGAAGTAAATTTTTGAAAAATAAGTTCCGCCTTTCCTGATTCAAATCCCACCCCTTTATCAGCAATCAGGATATGAATATGTCCACTGAATAAATGCACTTTTATAATGACTTCCCCACCTCTGTGAGAAAACTTAATGGCATTACCGATAATATTCGAAATGGCTTGCGATAATAAACGAAGATTGCACTTCACCCATACATCCGGAATATTATGTTTCTGTACTTGAATCTGTTTCGACAAAGCGGATATATGTTGTGCATCAACCGCCAGACTAATCACCTGATCAATCTTTATACTTTCATACACATGCGATTGATTTTCTTCATTTCCTCCTTCAAGAATCATAACCATGTCTTCTATAAAGCGAAGTTGTTCAGTAGCTGTTTTATGCACCAATACACCATAGTGTTGAATCGTATCCAGGTTTTTTTCTGTCTGGATCAAAGACCCAATATGACTCATTTGTGCAAAAGGCGTTCTTAGATCATGTGATAATAAAGCCAATAAATCTTTTCTTTCTCTTAATAACCCATCCATCGAGTCAATCGTCAACTGCACTTGTTGAAGCAATTGTCCGGCCTCATCTGGATAATGTAAGGGTAGTGTTGGGATGATTTTTTTACCGGTATAATCAGATAATGCTTTTTTTGCTTCATGTAAAGGCCATAATAACCCTCGTAATAGATATAAGGTGCCTCCTGTTGCAACCAATGTGGCCAATAATGCAACAAAAACAATATTCCAGCCATCCAAAGTGATCCAATGAAATGCAATTGCCATGATCAAAACGATCAACGGTATGTGTACACCTATAAATGCAATGAATAAAAACTTCATTGTATAGTTGGTGGACAGGAATCCGGGTTTGGAGAAAAATCGGTAAACATTCTTCATACGACGGAAAATTGCCCTGCAAAAATGCTTCCTTTACATCGGATAATGGGTAAAAACTTAAAAAAAGATTAAAAAATAAATATGTTTCATACTAATCAGTTGGTAGTCAATCGGTTTAATGCTACCCATGAAGCCGATTTTTTTGCTCTCAATAGCCATCCCGAAGTGATGCGTTATATCCGTCCGGTCAAAACCGAGGAAGAATGTCGTGCTTTTTTAAAGGAAAATATCCATTTGTACAAGGATGGTTCCGTAATTGGACGGTATCATGTAGCTGAAAAATCAACCCTTGCATTTGCAGGAACATTTTCTGTTTTAATGATGCCGGATCGAGATGGTTTTCATATTGGATACGCCCTGATGCCTTGGGCACAGGGAAAAGGATGGGCAAAGGAACTGGTAATCAATGGTCTCCGTTGGGTTTTTGAACATACCGATCAGCGGCAAATTTTTGCCATTACGGAACCTGACAATACAGCTTCCACATTTGTTTTGGTCAAGACGGGGTTTTCGAAATTGGAATCCATTCAGCAAAGCGGAAAGTTGTTGGATGTATATGTCATCCATAGAAACGCGTAATGCTTAATGGCTTCATCTTCGAATCCCTACCTTTGCAGCCAGCTATGAAGTCGAAAACACTCAAAAAAGACAAGGTTAATATCATTACACTAGGTTGTAGTAAGAATCTGGTAGACAGTGAAGTACTCAGCGGACAATTAAGTGCGAATGATATTGATGTGGTACATGAGAATAAAAAACTGGATCACAATATTGTAGTCGTAAATACTTGCGGATTCATTGATAAAGCCAAAGAAGAGAGTATCAATACCATTTTGGATCAGGTGGAATTGAAACGCAGAGGGAAATTGGATAAAGTATATGTGACCGGATGTTTAAGTGAACGTTACCGTGGTGATCTGGAGGCTGAAATGCCTGAAGTAGATGCCTGGTTTGGAACTATGGAACTTCCATTGATCCTGAAAAAATTTGAAGCAGATTATAAATCTGAATTAGTAGGGGAAAGATTGCTCAGTACGCCACAGCATTATGCATATATGAAGATCAGTGAAGGTTGTAACCGTACCTGTTCTTTTTGTGCCATTCCACTCATGCGTGGACAACATGTCAGCAAACCCATTGAAGAGTTGGTAGCAGAAGCAGAGAGCTTGGTGAAGAAAGGAGTCAAAGAGATTATGCTGATTGCCCAGGAGCTGACTTATTACGGATTGGATATTTATAAGAAGAGAGAACTGCCCCGTTTATTGAATGCATTGGCAGATGTAAAAGGATTGGAATGGATTCGATTGCATTATGCTTATCCCAGTAAGTTTCCATTGGAAGTACTGGATGTAATGCGTGAACGGGATAATATCTGCAAGTACTTGGATATGCCTTTGCAACATGCCAGCAATAACATGCTCAAAGCCATGCGCAGAAATATTACGCGCGAAGAAATGACTGAATTGATCCATCAGATCAGAGAGCGTGTGCCGGGTATTTGTTTAAGAACCACACTTATCGCCGGTTTTCCCGGTGAGACAGAACAAGATGTAGAAGAATTGAAAGATTTTCTTCGTGAACATCGCTTTGATCGGGTAGGTATTTTCAGTTATAGTCATGAAGAAAATACCAGTGCGTATGATCTGGAAGATAATATTCCCGCTGAAGTAAAAGCTGAACGCGCACAGGAAGTGATGGAAGTACAACAGGAAATCAGCTACGAAAAAAATCAAGAGAAAATCGGTAAGATCTTCAAAGTATTAATCGATAAAAAAGAAGCCGGCCGCTATTTAGGTCGTACCGAATTTGATAGTGTAGAAGTAGATAATGAAGTAGTGGTACACTCATCCAAAAAACTCACACCGGGAACTTTTGTACAGGTAAAAATTACCAAAGCATATGATTATGATTTGGAAGGAGAAACGGTTTAGAAGAAAAGAAACAAGGCGCAAGGTACAAGACACAAGGAAGTTTCAAGGAACAAGATACAAGACAGAAAGTTTTGATAAACAAGGCACAAGGTACAAGACACAAGGAAGTTTCAAGGAGCAAGATACAAGACAGAAAGTTTTGATAAACAAGGGACTATCTCATTAAGTGTGTAAACTTTTAATCGGGGTTTATAAGGTCATAGTC
>VFQQ010000570.1_pt1 | contig 69268 bp, 51 predicted proteins | sample 3512341 | NCBI WGS metagenome assembly VFQQ01 (sample SAMN10412373, study PRJNA504923) | tailings metagenome | isolation source: Relicate 2 Philex TSF1 revegetated site | place: Philippines: Tuba, Benguet | collected 2017-08-29
TGGTGCAGGAGCATCTTGCGTAACTTGCAACCGGCTCAATCGCGGAATTTAGGTTCATAGGCTTCGACTGCGTAATTGAATCACGCCCCTGGAATCAACCTCGGTTGGTGTCGGCATTGCCCAAATCAGCTCTTTGCTGTTCATTGAGAAGTGCGGGTTGAGCGTCGTTGTAATCACTAAATCGTTGATTATAATACAGAGCTTCGCTTTGGCGGCGAAGGCACGCGTAAGCAGCTATAGTGATATATGGGAAAATGTACCCTTGGTCATAGAATGATATCGTAAAACCAGTGATTGTAATTGACGCGATACAAGCGGCTATGTGCCAGTGGCTCTTGGCGAGCCACTTGTCGCCCTCGAGTAAGGCGTATTTAATGGAACTGCAGAATGTGCCAACAAATGCACATAGTATCAACAGGGCCGCCGGGAGTCCGGCAATTACTCCGATATGAATATAATAGTTTGTGAGGTCTACGTGATTGGGAACAGTCGGAAGACCATATGGCATCCAATCGCGCGTATAGTCTGTTCCCCAGAGAATCCAAGCCGAGAGGTCGTTCACCGCTGCGTCGATGAGCTTGGCACGGTGCCAGCCCGTACTGCCCCCGACGATATCGATCATCGATAGGACGTACCATGGCGGGCGTTCCATTGCTATCAGTAGAAAGAAAAAGGAGCCGACTAGGAGATAAAGCCCAGTTCGCCAATGGGTCCGGAAGCGCCACAGCATGAGCCCGCCAAGTGCAAATACAGATGTGCCTACAGGGCCGCTTGAGGAAGATGCAAATACGATTGCTAATGCAGCTACGAGGCCGATAGCAGCTAGAATGCGACTTCGGTAATAGTAGAATAGAATAAATGGTAGCGTTAGAGCGCCTGCCGTACCTGCAAGTATTGGGGTGCCAAAGGGTCCGCATGCGCGAATACGCCCGTCACGAACTAACGAGGTCTCGAGTCGGGCGCCAACTATTGAAAAAAGATTCTGACCAGATATGCGCTCTGCCATCATTGGAATCGCGAGCAAGGGTGTTACAAATGCAAAGGACCGGCATAGTGCGACGAAGTCGTCAAATGTAGTTAATGCGAGACGAGAGAATAGATACACCGATATAATATCGAAGACAAAGCGAATTCGGAAAAGTAGTGGACTTGATGTATTGGCGTCGGGTTGGTGAAAGAATGATGACGCAATGATGCAGGCTGATGCCGCGATAACCGCCTTGTCTACACGTACGATTTCAATGTGGGGTTTGCGCGTGATTATTAGTCGAACTAGCCCCATCAGTATTACTAAACGCTGACAATTTAGCTCAAGAATGAAGGGGTATTTTGGGGCGAGGAATGTGGCTGCAATGAGTGGGATGAAGAATAATGTGCGAGGGATGACAAGCTGTAGAGCTCCCAGGATTATCCCAAGAATTAGTAGATTGGTATTCATCGGCTGCCTCGGTGGTCCGAAGGCTGCACGCACGAGTGTTCCTCTAGCAAGCGTACAAGTCGCCTAGTCAAAGCCAGGCGAGAATATTTTAAAAGGGTTGTAGTGGTCGTAGTCCTGTGTGAATGAGTGCCGTTGCTTACTTCAATAAAGGCTTTAAGTATTGAGGAGGCTAGCGCGTCGAGATCAGCGGGCTTAGTCACGAAATGATTGCCGCACTCTAGGAGGAGGTCACGTGCATCTCCCTCCGGTACCGTTGCGAGAATTGGACGGCCGGATGCTAGGTACTCAAATAACTTCCCTGGGATTATGCTGGCGCGCTGTCCGGAACGCACAGCATGCATCGGGAAAAACAGAAGGGAGGAGGATGCGAGGAGTGCGGTGGATTGGTGGTGGGGGACGTAGCCAAGGACTCTTACAATGTCGTTGGTCTTTGTCTGGTCGATCAGTCGAATGTCGTCTTGGCTCAGGGCCCCGGCAAAATTTACTTGTATATCGGTGTATATTTGAGGATGAGTGTGTCGAATGCGGGATAATGCATGCAGGAGATAGTAGGGTGAGCGAGGGAGGATTCGAGTTCCTCGTTCATACGATCCAAGTAAGGAATAGACTATGCTTCGGCGAACTTGACGCAAACCCTCCGTCGTGTGAAAGAAGCCTGTGTGCGTGATGCTAAATTTACCACTGGGAGATGAATTCAGAGCGGGTTCGAAGTCGTCAGGGTCAAAGCCGTTGGTGATGGCACTGACCGGTGGAGATTTTAAATGAAGCGTGTTGCAGAAGTTGATGTATTTGGTAGCAGCAGATTCCGTATTAAATATTATGGCGGAAGCGGTGCGTAATCGGCGATACATTGAATAACGCGCCACCAGGCGATGGATTAGGTGTCGGTGAGGCCGAAACTCATCGAAATGCCACGGATCGCGGAGATCGGCAAACCATGGGATCTTCAACTCGCTGCTTAGCTTGATTGCTAGTTCGATATCCTCAAATGGCGACATTGTCACCATAAGGGCAGCAGGGGTAACGGAGAGGGCTCCAACTTGGCCTGCAACTTCAGTAAACCATCGTTGTAGGCGGTTTCCTGTGCTAAGATCTGGCCACTTTACTCGGATGATTGGAGTAGTTGGCGGAACTTCGCTTAGCAGAGATGTATCTTCAGGGCACCATTTGGATGCGCGCGGTTGATATTCGGTGATGACTATTGGTTTTACGGAGAATTCGGGCAAGTATTTGACGAACTTCAGAGTTCGTTGGACTCCGGGACCACCTTGCGGAGGAAAGAATCGAGATATGATGAGAAAGTGCATTAAACCCCTGCGTTAGACGTCTTTAATCTTACGGAGTATTCTGGCGGGGGCTCCGGCCACAACGGTAAACGGTGGTACGTCGCGGGTCACTACGGAATTAGCGCCGACGACGGCGTTTCGACCGATCGTTACGCCAGGGGAGATCACTGAACCATGGCCAATCCACGCCCCAGTCTTGATGAGCACGGGGTGGATACGGTCAATGCCTTGCGCGAGAATGGGGCGGCCGGGGTCGGAGAATGAGTGAGAATGATCGGAAATGTGGACATTCTTTGCTATTAAGACACCGTCTTCGATGACCACCGACTTTGCGGCGGTGATGGTACAATTCCCAGATATAGAGGCATCGTTTCCAATATGTAGTCGGGCTTTTGTGTGTTCGGGCGAGAGGGGAAGTGCCGCGATCCAGGAGTTACGTCCAATAAAGACATTTGAGCCGATGTAAATGTTCGCTTCACCCACAATCCGACAAGGAAATTGAATGTGAGTCTTTCGGCCAATTCGGGCAAGAGAGAGCCCAAGCGTTCGGGTAAGAACCCGGTCTTTCACTTTGATAATAAAGCGGTAGAGGCGTACCATTTTGTAGCTTAGCTATGAACTTAGTTCGTAGTGCTTGGTGGCATCAGGAGTGTGTGTTGCTGGAGTTGCGCGATAGTGACCAACTTAAAACGTACTTCCATTTTGTTATGGTGTGATCTGAATTCTCTCGTTGCGTTCGACTAGTGAATGGGTTCCGAATTAATATAATGATTATTCGTATTGCTGCGCTTGTTAATTGTGCGAAGCGATATGAGTGGGCGGCTGTAGATCCGTGATGAATGCGAAAATATTGTTCTAAGGAGATTCGCATCATGATTGTTGAGACTCGTGATGGCTGGGTGCGGCTGCTTTGTCCTCCGTGATGAAGCACTAATGACATTGGGTCATGGAAGACTTGGTGTCCAGTAAGCGAGACGCGTTTGCACAAGTCCATGTCCTCCGCATACATAAAATATCGTTCGTCGAAGCCTCCGAGGCGTTCGTAGAGGGAGCGCTCGATGAGCATGCAGGCTCCGCTGATGGCCTCGACGGGTGTCGGCTCGTCTGAGGCAAAAGCCCGGGCTGAACCCCAGAGCCGGGAGTTGGGCATCAGTTTCAAGAGGAATTCCGATCCGAGGGCCTGATTCAGTGGCGTTGGGAAAGCCTGGACGCAGCTCTTCTGCAGCGTGCCGTCGGTGTTGAGCAGTCGCGGACCGACCAGGCCGCAGCGCGGGTGCGCGCGGTGCGTGGCGACCAGGCGCGGAAGGGCCTCCGGGTGGAGTTCCGTGTCCGGGTTGAGCAGCAGCAGGTAATGCCCGCGGGCCGTCTTGGCGCCAAGATTGTTGGCGTAGCCGAATCCGCGGTTCTCGCTCGCTTGAATGAAGCGTGCCTGCGGGAACTCGACCGCGAGCATTTCCCCGCATCCATCGAATGACGCCCCATCGACAACGATGATCTCGACGGTGAGTCCGCCGGCGTTCGCTTCGATGCTGCGCAGGCACTGACGAACGAAGTCCTTCGAGCGCCAGTTTACGATGATGATCGAGACGTCGATGGGTTCGTGCAAGTGCCGGGGTGCTTCCGCGCTTCCGTGACCGGTCGAGTCATTCATGGGGTGCGTGCGGGTAGCCGGACGGTCCGCCGGAGCCGGTCCATCTGCTCCCGCCGGATGAAGGCCTGCAGATCCTGGGGTACCCGGCGTGGCTGCCGGCGAAGGTAGGCCGAACAATAACCGACCCACCAAGAGATTCCGCCGATCACGTAGGGCGGGTCCTTGAGCCGCGAGAGGCATTTTGTGAATTCGAACAGGGGGTGGTAACCGACTGCGTAGTCGCGAACGCCAAGTTGCCATTTGCGGCGCAGCAGGCCGCCTTCCGCGATGTTGCGCGGCTTGAGGTGGTCTACGACCAGTTCGACGATCAGGCGCGTCTCGTAGCCGTTCATTCGCGCGCGGGCGCAGGTCATCCCGTCCCAGCCGCCTTCCGGAATGGCGATCAGGCCGCCTAGAGACTCGAAGCACTCTCGGCGGAAGAATTGAACCGCCCCGGGCACGTCGATGCGGTTCAGGGGGAACTTGTCCCGCGGATGGCCGATGTCGATGGCGACACCGCCGGCGAGGCCGAGCTTCGGCGACTCGTCAAAGTACCGCATGAGGCGTTCGAAATAGTCGGGCTGAAAACGGACGTCGGAATCGAGCAGTCCGACAAAGGCGTAGTCCTTGCGACTGACCGACGCGACGCCGCGCTCGGTCGCCTTGACGACGGCGGCGAAGTCGCGGGTGGTGCGTGGCGGATTGTTGATGAGTTTGATCCAGGGAAAGCGTGCACAATACTCGCCGACGATCGCGGCGGTGGCATCGGTGGACCCGTCGTTGACGATGACCCACTCGATCGGGGGCACCGTCTGGGCAACGACGGAATCCAGCGTCTCGCGAATGAGCGCTTCTTCGTTCTTCGTGGGGGTGACGAGGATGTAGCGCGCGTCGGGCGCGTGGGTGGCGCGCGAGTTTAAGTCGGAAGTCACAAGGTTAAGACGCGCGGAGCGCGCCCGTTTACGTTGGAAGTTTAGGTTGAGGATTTGGGGTCAGCGTCGATCAGCGTTCCCGGTTCTTCGGCGCTCGCCCCCATCCGTGTCATCCGTGCAATCCGTGGTTAAATTCAGTGGTTCGGTGTCTTGTCGTCCGGAACGAGCCATCGATCCACAAGGCAGGTTTTTAACCACGGATTGCACGAATTACACGGATCCAAACCTGGTTTGAACAGGAGGGCGCAGAGGGCGCGCTTCGCGCGCCTAGGCGCGCGTGACTTGTCCGGGCTTGGTCGGCAGGTCGGTGAGGGCGTTGCGGGTGTCGACGATCAGGGGGCAGTGCTCGACGAGTTCGGCGTGGTTCACGGCGTCGTGCTTCGTTGCGATGATCGCGGCGTCGAAACCTTGCAGCACCGTGGGCGTCCACTCGACCGAGCGCGTGCCGGCCCAGCGCGCGTGCTCGCGCGTGAGGGGGACGACGGGGACGTGCGGGTCGTAGTACGCGACCTCGGCGCCCTTGGCCTGGAGCTTCTCCAGCAGCAGGTAGCTGGGCGACTCACGGTCGTCGTCGACGTTGGGCTTGTAGGCGAGGCCGACCACGAGCACGCGGCTGCCATTGATGGCCTTCTTCCGGCTGTTGAGCGCGTCGGCGAGCTTGCCGATCACGTAGTCGGGCATGGCGGTGTTGATCTCGCCGGCGAGCTCGATGAACTTCGTGTGGTGCCCGAACTCGCGCGCCTTCCACGTGAGGTAGAAGGGGTCGATGGGAATGCAGTGCCCGCCGAGGCCGGGGCCGGGGTAGAAGGCCATGAAGCCGAAGGGCTTCGTCTTTGCCGCGTTGATCACCTCCCAGATGTCGATGCCCATGGCGTCGTAGATGACCTTGAGCTCGTTCACGAGGGCGATGTTGACGGAACGGAAGATGTTCTCGGTGAGCTTGGTCGCCTCCGCGGCGCGGCAGGAGCTCACGGGCACCATCGTCTTGATCGCCTGCGAGTAGAGGGCGACGGCCTTCTCCTGGCACGCGGGGGTGAGGCCGCCGACGACCTTCGGGATGATGGCGACCTTGCTGTTCGGGTTGCCCGGATCTTCGCGCTCGGGCGAGAAGGCGAGGTGGAAGTCGCGACCGGCCACGAGGCCCGAGCCCTGCTCGAGCGCCTCGCGCAGCTCCGTGTCGGTCGTGCCGGGGTAGGTGGTCGACTCCAGCACGACGAGCATGCCCTTGCGCAGGTGCGGGGCGATGGACTTGCCCGTATTGATCACGTACGAGAGGTCGGGCTCGCGGTTCTTGTTGAGCGGTGTCGGCACGCAGATGATGGCGGCGTCGCACTCGCCCACGCGCCGGAAGTCCGTCGTGGCCTCGAAACGCCCTCCGGCGCGCAGGTCCTTCACGGCCTCCTCGCCGATGTGCCGGATGTAGCTCTTGCCCGCATTGAGCAGGTCAGCTTTGCGCTGATCGATGTCCAGTCCGAGGACGTGGACGCCCGATTTGGCGAATTGGATCGAGAGGGGAAGGCCGACGTAGCCTAGTCCGATAATGGCGGTTTTTTTCATGGGAGGGGGCGCGCGATGCGCGCCGGTTGAAGATGGAAGTTTAAGTTGAAGGATTCTGGATCAGCGAAGATGAGCGTTCCGGTTTCCTGGCTCGGAACCGATCCGTGTCATCCGTGGTTCAATTCCGGTGGTTTGAATTGGGGATCGAGAACCGGGTAGCGATCTTCAAGGCAGGTTTTTAACCACGGATTACACGGATTGCACGGATTCAGGACCGCTCAACTGAAGATGTGTTTGTGGGGCGTGAAGTTTGATTGGAGGGCCTGAAGTTCGAGTGCTTTGGTTCGGCTCCATCCGTGTCATCCGTGGTTCAACTCTGTGGTTTGAATTGGGAATCGAGAAAAGGGTATCGATCTTCAAGGCAGGTTTTAACCACGGATTACACGGATTGCACTGATGACGCAGCAGGCTACCGTACGACGCGCTTCCAGCGGAGGTCCGCGTGTTTGAAGTTCAGGAGCAGGGAAACACTGAGGCCGGTGATGTTGAGGTAACCTACCATCTGGGCAGTGTGGGAATCGTTGAAGTCAGTGACGACCTTGGGGTCTGCGATGACGGCACCGTCGACAATCAGATCGGGAACCAAAGTGCCGATCTCGATTCCGTCGTAGCGAACGGGGAACGAGCGCTGCTGATCGATCTTGTGGCCGTTCTTCGTGAGCTCGATGACCAGTGCCCGTTCGTAAAGCTTCTCGTCCAAACCGGGTTTGAGGGTGTTGAGCACCTTCATGGCGCAGCGAATGATCGAACCGGTGATGTCTTCGTGGAGCAGGGCCATCGGGTGATCTTAAGTCCGTGTCATCCGTGTAATCCGTGGTTCAATTCCGGTGGTTCGGGATCGTGTCCTCGGGAATGGGTTGTCGATCTTCAAGGCAGGTTTTAACCACGGATTACACGGATTGCACGGATTCGAGCCGGGTTTGACGGGCAAGATGTTTGTGGCGATACGATGGATGCTAAAGTTCGAGTGTTCTGGATCGGATCCATCCGTGTCATCCGTAATCCGTGGTTCAATTCCGGTGGTTCGGGATCGTGTCCTCTGGAATGGGTTGTCGATCTTCAAGGCAGGTTTTAACCACGGATTGCACGGATTCGAGCCGGGTTTGACGGGCAAGATGTTTGTGGCGATACGATGGATGCTAAAGTTCGAGTGTTCTGGATCGGATCCATCCGTGTCATCCGTAATCCGTGGTTCAATTCCGGTGGTTCGGGATCGTGTCCTCTGGAATGGGTTGTCGATCTTCAAGGCAGGTTTTAACCACGGATTGCACGGATTCGAGCCGGGTTTGACGGGCAAGATGTTTGTGGCGATACGATGGATGCTAAAGTTCGAGTGTTCTGGATCGGATCCATCCGTGTAATCCGTGTAATCCGTGGTTCAATTCCGGTGGTTTGAATTGGGGATCGAGAACTGGGTAGCGATCTTCAAGGCAGGTTTTTAACCACGGATTACACGGATTGCACGGATTCAGGACCGCTCAACTGAAGAGGTGTTGGTTGGGGACGTGAAAATTGATTGGAGGGTCTGAAGTTCGAGTGCTTTGGATCGGAACCAATCCGTGTCATCCGTGTTTCGAGCGAAGCGACAGTCCGCCAATCCGTGGTTCAATTCTGGTGGTTTGAATTGGGGATCGAGAACTGGGTATCGATCTTCAAGGCAGGTTTTAACCACGGATTACACGGATTGCACGGATTCAGGACCGCTCAACTGAAGAGGTGTTGGTTGGGGACGTGAAAATTGATTGGGGGGTCTGAAGTCCGAGTGTCTTGGATCGGAACCAATCCGTGTCATCCGTGTAATCCGTGGTTCAATTCTGGGGTTTGGAAGCGTGTCGTCCGGAACAGGCAGCCGATTTTCAAGGCGGGCTTTAACCACGGATTACACGGATTGCACGGATGAGGCAGCAGGCTACCGCACGACGCGCTTCCAGCGGAGGTCCGCGTGTTTGAAGTTCAGGAGCAGGGAAACACTGAGGCCGGTGATGTTGAGGTAACCTACCATCTGGGCAGTGTGGGAATCGTTGAAGTCAGTGACGACCTTGGGGTCTGCGATGACGGCACCGTCGACAATCAGATCGGGAACCAAAGTGCCGATCTCGATTCCGTCGTAGCGAACGGGGAACGAGCGCTGCTGATCGATCTTGTGGCCGTTCTTCGTGAGCTCGATGACCAGTGCCCGTTCGTAAAGCTTCTCGTCCAAACCGGGTTTGAGGGTGTTGAGCACCTTCATGGCGCAGCGAATGATCGAACCGGTGATGTCTTCGTGGAGCAGGGCCATCGGGTGATCTTAAGTCCGTGTCATCCGTGTAATCCGTGGTTCAATTCCGGTGGTTCGGAACCTCCGCGTGCTCTGTGGCCTCCTGTAAACGGGATCGGAGTTTTCTTAACCACGGATTGCACGGATTCGAACATCAGTGGTTTGGATCAGCGTTCCGGTTCGATGGGTCGGTGTCTTCAACTTTCCCCTTCAACGGGCGCGCGAAGCGCGCCTTGCATGAATGTATTCATTAAGTCGCGACGTGAAGGAGTCGGGGGCGAAGTCGGAGATGCGGGTGGCGGAGGCGAGGCTGCCGGCGGCGTCGAGGCGGGCGAGGAGTTCCTCCTCGGAGAAGGCGGCGTCGATGGCGTTGAGCCGGAGCAGGTGGCGGGTCGTGGCGATCTGATGGTCGTTGCGCGTCTCGCCAAGCGAACCGTGGCGGGGGAGGGTGAGGATGGGTTTGCGCTGGCGCAGGGCGCTGAGGATGGTGCCCATGCCGGCGTGCGCGACGACGAGGTCGCAGGCGGCGAGCTTTTCCTGGAAGGCGGCCGGGGTCAGGAACTGGGCGGCGGTCATGTGCTGCGGCCGGTAGGTCGAGCGGCCGATCTGGGCGAAGGCCTCGTGTTTGACCGGGGAGCGTCCGAGCCAGGCGTCGACCGTGCGCACGAGGCGGTCAAAGGGCACGTCGCTGCCGACGGTGACGAAGAGCTTGAGCGGACGGCCCCCCGTGGCGGCCTGGCCCGCGGGAGCGGGCTCGCGGGCGGGCAGTTCGCCAAGCACGTTGCCGAAACAGGCCGGACCCTCCGGGCGGGCGAGGTGCTCCCATTGGGTGAGCCAGAGGCTCGCGTACTTGCCGGCCTTGCGGCCCGACATGGAGAGCTCCTCGGCGTTGGCGATGCTGTCGACCCAGATGGTGGTCTTGCCGAGCAAGCGGCCGACGCGGATCGCAAAGTACCCGGGCGCCGCGCCGGTGGAGATGACCACATCGGGGCGCACGGAGAGGACCGTGCGGAAAATGGAGAAGCAGGACCGCGCCAGCCGGACCTTCTGCTCGCGGTTGGCGTCGACAATGAGCCGGAACCGCTGCCCCGGGATCTCCGACGCATAGTCGCGATTGACGGTCGCATACGTGACGTCACAGCCAGCGAAGGCGGGCCGCAGGCGCAGCAGTTGCACCCAGTGGCCACCACTGGAGGAAAGGGCGAGGAGGGAGGGGGGCAAGGTAGTAGCGAGTAGCGGGTAGCGAGTAGTGGGTAGGTGGCGGATCTTTCTCTTTCTCTTTCTCGGTCCCGTTCTGGGGATCAGCGGAGATCAGCGTTCCCTATCCCCGGTTTGCGGGCTCGGGTCCCAATCCGTGTCATCCGTGCAATCCGTGGTTAAATTCAGTGGTTCGGTGTCTTGTCGTCCGGAACAAGCCATCGATCCAGAAGGCAGGTTATTAACCACGGATTGCACGGATTACACGGATGCAAAGCGGGTTTGAACAGGAGGGCGCAGAGGGCGCGGAGGCGGATTTTGGAATTCCGGACCTTGGCCACAAAAAGGCACAAGAGGCGCAAAGGCGCTGCGCGCCAGACCGGGCGGGATTGTCATCCGTGTGATCCGTGCAATCCGTGGTTAAATTCAGTGGTTTGGAACCTTTGTGTCTTCGTGCCTTTGTGGTTAAAACCGGATCGGAAGGATTGAACCACGGAGACACAGAGACACGAAGGACGAACCGACGGCAGAGTTTTTAACCACGGATTGCACGGATGACACGGATTCAAACCGGGTTTGAACAGGAGGGCGCGGAGGGTAGGACTACGGATTTAGGTGGCTTTAGAGACGTAGGATGTCGCTGATGCGAACTTCCCGACTCGCGTGATCGACCCAGAAGGAAAAGAGGTAGCCGTTGGACTTCAGGTTCTCGATCGGGCGTCCGTCGGCGTCGATGGTTTGATAGTCACCGATCTGGAATGGCTGACGGGCAATCTGGTCTGCCAGATCGAGCCCCAACCTTTGCTTCTTCTTCGACAGGCCCACGACAAAAGCCACCGCCTCGCGCGACAGGTGGCTCTGGTACGCAGGGCCCTCAGCCATGACCGAGCTGCTTGCGGAGATCGGCCACGCTCGTCTTCCTGCCCTTCGCCATCTCGTTCAGTCGGCGGGCGGTTTCTTTCTTCCAGGGAGCGCGTTCCTGCCCGAGCCGAATAAGATGAGCGGACAGTTCCTGACGCTCTCGCTCGGAGAGCCTCGAGGCGCGCTGTTTAAGGTCGAGGAAGGCTGTCGCGGTCATGATTCGAAGGTAATCTGGGATGTCTTGGGGTCAAGGCGCGCGCCTCGCGCGCCAGTTTAGGTTTGTGGATCTGCCCGCGACCCGCGCTTCGTGCTTCCGCGGCTTTTTCGAATCGAAAGCATGGAGGCTATTTCGGTCGGCTGCCGACGACCGTCCAGCACGGCCAGCACCAGCGTGCGATCGGCTTCGATCATGAAATACACAATGTAGTCACCTTTGGCGCAGGCGGTGCATTAACTCACCGTGGGAAATCGGCGTGCTTTCGCCGGCGCGATAGCGCTTCAAACGCGCCCCCACCACCTCGCGATGGGCTCGAGAAACGGGCATCGTCGCTTCGTCCGCCACCGAAAGCCAAAGTCGCTCGGCAATCTCGAGCCTTTTTCTTTTCGGTAACGCCAGCAGGGAATCGACAACTTGAGCGGGCACGGGATCACCTTGGGCGACGCTATCGGAAGTGCAAGAATGAAGGGCGCGCAAGGCGCGCCAGTTTAAGTGGGAAGTTTATGTTGAAGGGGGGGGAAGGCAGTAGCGAGTAGCGAGTAGCGGGTAGCGAGTAGGTGGTGGATCTTTCTCTTTCTCGTTCTCGTTCTGGGGATCAGCGTCGATCAGCGTTCCCTATCCCCGGTTTGCGGGCTCGGGTCCCTATCCGTGTGATCCGTGCAATCCGTGGTTAAATTCAGTGGTTTTGAATCTCCGCGTCCTCTGTGGCCTCCTGTAAACGGGATCGGAGTTTTTTTAACCACGGATTGCACGGATGACACGGATCCAAACCCGGTTTGAACAGGAGGGCGCGGAGGCACGAAGGTCGAACCGAGGGCGCGCGCTGCGCGCAGTAAAAGGGAGAAGGGAAGGCTTGGGCGTAGGAGCGGCTTTACGCCGCGATGGCTCGCGGACGGCCTGCATCGCGGCGTAAAGCCGCTCCTACGGAATCGTCGCAGAACGCAAGGGCGCACGGCCTGCAGCGGTTTGGCCCGCTGAACGCTTCAACTTAAACGTTCAACTTCAACGAGCGGGGTGCGCGTGGCGCACCCCGTCAGCTCGCGCCTTTGCGCAGCAGCACCGCGGGGACGGTCTTGAGCAGGATCTTGATGTCGAGCCAGAGGTTCCAGGTGTCGATGTACTCCTTGTCCATCTCCATCCACTGCTTGAAGGTGATCTCGTTGCGGCCGCTGATCTGCCAGAGGCAGGTGATGCCGGGCTTGATGGAGAGGCGGCGGCGGTAGAGCCACTCGTACTGGTCGACCTCCTCGAAGAGCGGCGGGCGCGGGCCGACGAGGCTCATCTGGCCGACGAGCACGTTCCAGAGCTGCGGGAGCTCGTCGATGCTCGTCTTGCGGATGAAGCGGCCGATGGGCGTGACGCGGGGGTCGTTCTTGATCTTGAAAACGGGGCCATCCATCTCGTTGAGGTGCGCGAGCTCGGCCTTGCGCTTCTCCGCGTCGATGTACATCGAGCGGAACTTGAGCAGCTTGAAGCGGCGCTTGTTCATGCCCACGCGCACCTGCTTGAAGAGGATGGGGCCGGGGCTGGTGAGCTTGATGCCGACGGCCACGCCGATGAGCAGCGGACTGAGCAGGAGCAGGCCGAGGGCGGAGAGGGTGATGTCCATCAGCCGCTTGCCGAGCAGCTGGGCGAGCATCTGCTCGCGGAAGAGGGTGATGACGTAGTCGCCCTCGAAGCGCTCGATATGCAGGCGGGCGATCAGACGCGAACTCGGCTGGTCGGGGAAGAGGCGCACGACGATGCCGAGTTCCTGGGCGAGGCGCACGGCCTCGGCGACCTTGTCGACGTACTTCAGGAAGGGAACGCAGAGGATGATTTCGTCGACCGGCCCGGTTTCGAGGATCTTCTGGAGCTGGCAGAGCGTGCCGAGCACGCGGTTCCCGGCGGCGAGGGGGGAGCGCGAGTGCGGGCCGTCCTCCTCGGCGATGAAGCCGACGATCTTGTAGCCGAGGACCTGGTTGGCGTCGATGCGCTTGGCCATGCGCAGGGCGGCCTCGTTGTAGCCGAGGATCATCACATGGCGGAAGTTGTAGCCGGAGCGGCGGACGGCCATGAGGATCCAGCGGATCGCCAGCCGGCTGAGCACGCAGAGGGAGGTGGTGAGCACCCAGAATCCGAAGATGACCTCCTGCGTGAGCCGCTCGAAGGTGAAGATCGCGTCGACGACAAGGAGCAGGAAGGCGGCCGCGGTGGTGGCCTTGAGCACGTCGAAGATTTGCGACTGGAGCGACTTCAGGCGGTTGGTCTCGTAATGGACGAGGCTGTTGAAGAGGAGGAACCAGCCTGCGCTCACGGCGAGCAGCCCGAGGATGTCGGTGGTGCGGAAGTAGCCGCGCATGAAGCGGCGGAAGGGCTCGCCGTCGACGCCGTCCTGACTCAGCAGGAGGACGACGCCCAGGGCGACGACCAGCAGCACCACGTCGAAGACGCGGAGCAAGTGGCTGAAAAGTTTGTGACGGAGACGGATCATGGAGAAGAAGGGTGGGTCGCGCTTTGGCGCGACGCGAGCACGTGGCGGGCCACGGCATGGGGCAGGGCGGGCCAGAAGGCGCCCGTGTAGCGGGACTTCACGTACTCAAGCAGGTCGACGTAGTGGTCGCGCACGGACCGGCCGCCGCGCTCCGCATATTCGAGGTAATCGGGATGCGTGTTGAGCAGAACCATCCCGCCGCGCTCCGCGATCCAGTCGACCTTGTCGCGCCAGATGGCGTTGGTCGGTTCGCGCAGCAGCATGAAGAGCGTGGAATCCTGCGGCAAGGTGTAGGGGAGTTCGACATAGCCGGCGCCGCGCAGCGGCGCGGTGGTCGGGGGACGGTGGTCGGGGGACGGATTGCCGAATCCTGCCTCCTGCCTCCTGCCTCCAGTCTCCTGCCTCCCGTCTCCTGCCTCCCGAGGCGCCGCGGCAGGAATCCAGAAGGGGAAGATGGTGCCGACGTCGTCGGGTTGGGGTTCGAAGGGATCGGTGTCGAAGGTGGAGGCGTCGTAAAGGATGTTGAGCTGGTGCAGCCACTCGAGGTTGTGGAGCATGAAGCCACTGCGGAAGCCGCAGGCCTGCCAGGTGCGGAGGTAGTCGTTGATGCGGCGGGCCCGGATCTGGAAGCTTTCGGGGGAGGCGAAGAGGTGGCCGTCGTGGTGCAGGTCGTGCACGCCGACCTCGAAACCCTGCTCGGTCAGCCAGGTGCGCAGAGCGGGCGGAACGGTGTAGGTGCCTTCGGGGATGAAATTGTAGCTCGAGCGAAAGCCGAGCGACAGCTCGAGTTCGGCGAGGCCGCGGCAGCGGTCGAGTCCATCGGCCCCCTCGACATCGTGGGTGAGCACGAAGGCGAATTTGCGTCCGTCGGGCCAGCCCGGCCAGCCGTCGGGCGGGGTGGCGGTGGCGGGGTTGATTGGCCAGACGTCGGTGTGCGCGGCGCGCTTGCGACGGGCGACCCACCGGCGCAGGGCCATGCGCAGGCTCCACGGCAGGTAGGGTTTCAGGTGGTAGTAGAAGCGACGGCGGAGCATGGGGAAGGGGGGAAGGCAGTAGCGAGTAGCGAGTAGCGGGTAGCGAGTAGGTGGTGGATCTTTCTCTTTCTTCTTTCTCGTTCTCGTTCTCGTTCGTGGGATCAGCGTCGATCAGCGTTCCCTATCTCCGGTTTGCGGGCTAGGGTCCCTATCCGTGTAATCCGTGTAATCCGTGCAATCCGTGGTTAAATTCAGTGGTTTGGAACCTCCGCGTCCTCCGTGGCCTCCTGTAAATGGGATCGGAGTCTTCTTAACCACGGATTGCACGGATTACACGGATGCAAACCGGGTTTGAGCAGGAGGGCGCGGAGGGCAGGACTACGGAGGCAGGTGGCGGGGTGACGGCGGGGGTCAGAGTTCAGGTTCGCCGCGGGCTCCATGCCAATAGCGTGCCACGCCGATCATCTTCGCTTTTTCGTCCACACGATAAACGATGCGATAAGGCCGAAGGATCAACTCGCGAATGGTGGGATCGCCGAACTCCGGAACAATGCGTCCGGTGAGTGGATGGTCGCCGAGGACTTTCGTCTTCTCGATCAACGCGACTCCAAGTCGTCGTGCAGCTTCGGGCCGGTCCGGTGCGATGTACAGTACGATGACTGCGAGCTTTTTCTGCGCAGAGCGCGAAGCCGTCGCGAGGGTCATCGCCGCAGCCTCGCTCAACACCAATTCGTAAGGTTCCACGCTTACGACAGGCCCAGCTGGCGATTCAAGTCCTCCCAGCGCACTTTCTTCCCCGCATCCATCTCGGCGTGGCGCCGGGCCAGTTCCTCGCGGTTGGCGTCGGTTCCGGCGCGCAACCGGCTGCGAAGGAAGGCCAAGGCTTTAGCCATCTCATCATGCGGGAGTTGTTCCAGCTGAGGCCTGATCTCGGCAAAAATCATACTGTGAGAATACGTTGGTCGCTGTCGCTCGCAAGTTGATACCACCGGGCGGCACCATGTAGCGACGGATGTCCCCATCCGTACGGTTCGGAAGGCCGGTGTCTTCAACTTCAACTTTCAACTTCAACGAGCGCTGCCTGGGCGCGCCCAGGCAGCGCTTCGCCCCGTCACTTCCCCGCATAGGGAAAATAACCCATACCTGTGTTATCGTCTCGACCGCTCCTCACCTAAGGACGGATTGCGGAAATTCCTCACCGGATGGGCGTATGACGCAAGGCCCGATTGGCGCGGGCAAGGTGCGCCTTGCCCGCGAGTTGAAGTTGGAAGTTTAAGTTGAAGGGGGGGAAGACAGTAGCGAGTAGCGAGTAGTGGGTAGGCGATCCTTCTTCTTGGATCTTTCTCTTTCTCGTTCTGGGGATCAGCGTCGATCAGCGGAGATTAGTGTTCTCGGTTCCCCGGTTTGCGGGCTCGGGTCCCTATCCGTGTCATCCGTGCAATCCGTGGTTAAATTCAGTGGTTTTGAATCTCCGTGCCTTCGTGCCTTTGTGGTGAAAACCGGATCGGAAGGATTGAACCACGGAGGCACAAAGACACGAAGGACGAACCGAAGGCAGAGTTTTTAACCACGGATCACACGGATTGCACGGATTCGATCCGGTTTGAACAGGAGAGCGCAGAGGGCGTGGAGGCGGAATTACGAAATTCCGGACCTTGGCCACAAAGAGGCTCAAAAGGCGCAGAAGAAGGTAGCGGATCCAACTGTGGGGACCGGGCCTACAGCCAAGCCGCAACCAGCGAGCGCCGCCGGAACCTCTTGAGCCTTTTGCGCCTCTTTGTGGCTAGTCCTCAGAGGGACCCCTTCAACTTAAACTTTCAACTTAAACTGGCGCGCCATGCGCGTCACATCCCGTGCAGGAATTCGCGGTCCTGGTGGATGAGCTTCGGCACGTAGGACTTGGTCTTGTTGAGGACGACGCCGACGTGGGTCTTGGACTGGGCGAGCAGGTCGGCGGCCTGGGCGGCGATGTCGCGGTCGGTCTTCTCGGACTCGAGCACGAGCAGGGTCATGTCCATGAAGCCGGCCAGGCGGGGCGTGATGCTGATCTGGCTGACCGGGGGCATGTCGAAGATGATGTAGTCGAAGTTGCTGGCCTTGAGCTGGGGCACGAGCTTGTTGAAACGGTGCGGGAGGATGCGCGAGAGGCGTTCGCCCTTGGGTTCCTCGCCGACGACGTAGAGGTTGCTCTCGATCTGGGCGCTGTCGCGGGCCTGCAGGACCTCGTCGAGGCCGCAGACGGCCTTGCCCTGGTAGAACTGCTGGGCGGAGCCCTGGCCGGCGGTCATGTCGACGAGCAGCACGTTGCCGTCGCCCGTTTCCGAAAGGCTGGCGGCGAGGCCGGCGGCGGTGGTGGTGACGCCGGCGTGGTCGCCCAGGCCGGTGACGGCCACGAGCTTGGGCTTGTGGGTGAGGTTGACGCTTTCGAAGTAACTGATGAGGCGGTCGCGCAGGGTCTCGTGGAAGGCGTGCAGCGGATGACCGGCCTCCCAGGCGGCGAGCTGGCCGTCGCCGCCGCCGGCGAGGGCGGGCACGCTGACGGGCGGGCGGCTGCCACCCTTCGGTCCGGGCAGGGCGAGGCGGGCGGAGTCGGCCGCGACCCGGAGCTGCTTGCGCGAGAGGCGCGGGATGGAAAGGAAGAGCGGGACGCTGAGGGTGCGCTTGATGTCGGCCGGGCGGCGGACGGAGCGGTCGAGGAAGAGTTCGATGGCGAAGGCCCAGGCGAGGCCGAGGGCGAGGCCGGCGCCGGCGAGGCCGGCGGTGACCTTGGTGCGTTTGGAGTTGTCGACGTAGGGTGGGGTGGGGCTCTCGACCGTCATGATGTTGGTGACGCTGCCGGAGCCCAGGGCGTCGTTGGTGCGCATGCGGTCCATGCTGGCGGAGAGGTCGCGGTAGCTGGCCTCCTGCTGCTCGCGCAGGCGGCTGAGCTGGAGGATCTCGATCTCCATCTGGTCGAGGGCGGCGGCCTCGTTGCGCACGGCCTCGAGCTGCGTATTCAGGAGACGGAGACGGGCCTGGAGGGCGGTGAGCCGGGCGCTTTCGGCCTCGAGGTCGAGGCCTCCGCGCGAGGAGGCGGAGGGCGGGGTGGCGCGGAGGGCGAGGCGCGGGTTGGCGGTCTCCATCTCGGCGAGGGCCTTCTCGACGCCGGCGAGGCGTTCGCGCACCTGTTTCACGCGCACGTTGTCCTCGGTGAAGACGGCGAGCAGGTCCTGCTCCTGTTTCTGCAGGCCGGCCTCGTTGCGCAGGAGGGCCTGGTACTGGCGGATCTCGTTGGGCGTGGGCTCGGGGAGGGCCTCGGCGGGCTCGCCCGGCACGGTCTTGAGGTGGGCGTTGAGCAGGGACTGGCGTTCGACGATCTGGGCCTCTGTTTCGAGGATGTCGTTGCGCAGGCGGGCCATGCGGGCGGCAAAGTCGGCCTTGGAGGTCTCGAGGGAGATGATGCCGGCCTTGTTGCGGGCGGCGCGCAGGAGTTCGTCGGTGCGGGCGAGGCGGGCGCGGGCCTGGTCGGTCTCCTGCGCGAGCAGGGTGGCGACCATGCCGGTGGAGCGGTGGATTTCCTGGTGGCGCTTGAGGTAGCGCTCGATCACGGCGGAAAGGGCGGGCTGGACGATGGCGGGGTCGGCATGCGCGAGTTCGAGGATGACGACGTTGTTGCGCGGCGGGGCGGTGGCGGAGAATCCGGAGCGGAGCACGCCGGCGGCGCGGGGCAGGCTCGGTTCGCCGCCGAGCTTGGCGAGGACCTTCTCGGGGCCGAGGTCGCGGGCGACCTGCTCCATGAGGTTGAGGCTCGTCATGATCTGGATCTCGGAATTGATGACGGGCTGGTCCGCATTCTTCATGCGGAGGTCCTCCCCGTCGACGGCGTCGATCTCGCGTTTTTCGGCGACGTACCGGATCATGACGCTCGCGCGGGATTTGTAGGGCGCGGGGTTCAGGTAGTAGAAGGCGCCGGCGGCCACGAGGCCGACCAGGGCGCAGAGCAGGATCTTCCATTTTTGGCGGAAGAGGGCGTAGTAAACGTCGCCAATGGAGATGGTGGGCCCGGCGGGCGGGGGCGGGGCGAAGCGCGGCTCGCTGTGGACGGAGCGCATGACCCGGGGGTTGTCTGCAAAGGAAGCCTGAGGCGGTCGCGGTGTGCTCTCCATGGTCGGTCAGTGTTGCAAGAAATCGGATCGAAGTGCCACAGGGAAGATTACTTATCGGCCCGCTTTGGCAAAAATTTACCCAAGGCGCGCGTCGCGCGCCAGTTGAAGTTGGAAGTTTAAGTTGAAGGGGGGGAAGACAGTAGCGAGTAGCGGGTAGCGAGTAGTGGGTAGGCGATGGATCTTTCTCTTTCTCGTAATCGTTCTCTTTCTCGGTCTGGGGGTCGGAGGCGCGCAGCGCCTGGGTCATCAGTCGGGTGGTAGGCCCGGTGTCTTCACCGGGCGCGCCGTTGTATGGCGAGCGAAGCGCAGGGCCTTGTCGACTCGCGACCCACTCCTCGCTCCTTTGGTTCCGGCTTCGCCGGGTTGGGAATCTCTGTGCCTTCGTGCCTTTGTGGTGAATCGGTTCGGAAGGATTGAACCACGGAGATACAGAGACACGAAGTTGGATCCGATCGGAGTTTTTTTAACCACGGATTACACGGATTGCACGGATTCAGAACCGATTTTGCACAGGAGCGCGCAGAGGGCGCGGAGGTGGATTTCGGAATCCCGGACCTTGGCCACGAAGAGGCGCAAAAGGCGCAAAGGTGCAGCGCGCCCGGTCGGGATCCGGGCCTACAGCCTTTGTCCTTGGACCTTCGACTTTCGACCGGCGCTTCGCGCCCCTGTAGGCCCGGTCCCCGACCGGGCGGGATCGCCATCCGTGTCATCCGTGCAATCCGTGGTTAAATTCGGTGGTTTTGAATCTCTGTGCCTTCGTGCCTTTGTGGTGAAAACCGGATCGGAAGCGTTGAACCACGGAGGCACAAAGACACGAAGGACGAACCGAAGGCAGAGTTTTTAACCACGGATCACACGGATTGCACGGATGCAAACCGGTTTGCACAGGAGCAGCCTGTCGGCAGGGCCCGCCTCGCACGCCTCCCGAGTCCCCGCTATTCCAAGGCTGCCGAGGCTAGGTCCGACTGGCTGCTAGCCCAGATGCCGGTACAGCAGCGTGCCGAGGGCGCGGGAGAGCGGGAGGGGGAGGGTGCGGAAGACGGTGTTGTGCCAGCCGGAGGCGCGGTCGGGGGCGGAGAGCGGGGCTCCCGTGGCGGGGTCGAGGCGGAGGTAGCCGAGGGTGGCCTCGGCGGCGCCCCAGCTCCGCTTGAAGCGCCGCAGACCTTCGTTGTCGAGGGAGGTGCGGCCAAAGTCGAAGAGGGTGTGGCCGGTGGCGGCGTAGTGGCGGAGGGCCTCCCACATGACGCGGTTGTTGGCCCGGAGATGCTGGAAGCGTTCGTCGGAGGCGCCGTATTTGTACACGACGTGCCGGCCGAAGCGAAGGCAGAGGATGCCGGCGACCGGGCGGCCTTCGTGGCGGGCGAGAAAGAGCGTGCCGTGTCCCGGGGCGAGCAGGTGGCGTTGCACGGACGCGAAGAAACGCCAGGGCTGAGGCGGCACGCCATGGCGGCGCCGGGTGAGCGCCAGCAGGTCGTAGAACGCGCGCAGCGCCGCGGGATCGACCGTGCGCTCGACGGTGAGGCCGGTCTCGCCGGCCTTGCGCACCGCGCGGCGCGTGGCGCTGTCGCAGCCGGCCAGCAGGGCGGCCTCGTCGGTGTGCAGGGCGAGCGTGTGGTGGAAGAACGACGTCGCGCGCGGGGTCGCGACGGGATCGTCCGGATCGGCGCGCACTTCGAGGTAGTTCCAGCGTTGCGTGCGGCCGAGCGCGAGCGCCTCCGCAACCAGGCCTGCCCGTTCAGGCGCCCCGCCGAGCGGCGGGCAGAGGTCGGTGAACGGCAGCGCGACGCCACGCCGCCCGGTCAGCGGACTGGCCACCTCCATCAGCGGAAGGACGGCGGTGTATCCGTCGGACGATGACGCGACGAGGTGAAACGGCCGGTAGCCGTAGGTTTCGGCCAGGACGCGGGTCCAGGCGGCGGAGTGGAAGATCGTGGCCTCCGGCAGCCGGGCCACGCGCGTGTCCCAGTCGGCGTCCGCGACGCGTCCCACGGACGTCTCCAGCGCCCAGCCACCGGCCCCGTTCGGGCGGTCGTCTGCGGAAGGGGTGTCAGAAGTTGGGTTTTCCAAGGCGCGTCCGATTGGTCCGCAAATTTCACCGGATGGAAGGTGGCAAGGTAGGAGCGGCTTTACGCCGCGATGGCGGGCGGACGGTGTTCATCGCGGCGTAAAGCCGCTCCGACGCTGGTGTAGGATGCGGGTAGGGGGGAAGGTTTAAGATGAAGGAAGCGGGGCTCCTGGGAGGACGGACACTCTTGTCCGTCTTTTCCCTGCGTTCTCAACCCCGAATGTTTGCGCTGGGCGCAAACATGAGTGGGGCGCGCGTTGCGCTCCAGACCGGGCAGGGTCGTCATCCGTGTCATCCGTGTTTCGAGCGAAGCGACAGTCCGCCAATCCCTGGTTCAATTCTGGGGTTCGGTGTCTTGTCGTCCGGAACAAGCCGTCGATCCGCAAGGGAGGTTTTAACCACGGATTGCACGGATTCGAACCGGTTTGAACAGGAGAGCGCAGAGGGCGCGGAGGCGGAATTACGAAATTCCGGACCTCGGCCACAAAAAGGCTCAAAAGGCGCAAAGGCGCAGCGCGCCAGTATTAGGTGGGAAGTTTAAGTTGAAGGGGGCGCCGCGCGCTGGGGTTATGGGTGATCGGTGATGGGGGGCCGGGGTTTATGGTTAACCGATCCAACTGTAGGCCGGGTGCCCTCACCCGGCGCGCCCGGTCGGGGGACCGGGCCTACAGCCAAGCCGCAACCAGCGAGCGCCGCCGGGACCGCTTGAGCCTTTTGCGCCTCTTTGTGGCCACTCCTCAGAGGGATCCCTTCAACTTCAACTTCCAACTTCAACGGGCGCGCCATGCGCGCTTCGCGCGCCGTGCAGGCGCGCCTTGCCACGGGTGGGGGCGTCGCCTTGACTCCGCCGCGCATGAGCGAGGCCTCTTCCCCCGTCGCGGAGTCGGTTCCGGAGTTTCCGCCCGTCAAGAAACGCGAACTCTTCGGCTGGTGCTGCTTCGACTTCGCGAACTCGGCGTTCACGACGATCATCATCACGGTCGTGTACTCGGTGTACTTCGCCAAGGTGGTCGCGGCGGAGGATCCGCGTGCGGAGGGGTGGTGGGGGACGGCGTTGTCGGCCTCGCAGCTGGTGGTGATCGTGCTCTCGCCGCTGATCGGGGCGCTGGCCGACGTCACGGCGCGCAAGAAAACCGCGCTCATGATCACGGCCTTCCTCTGTTCGCTGGCGACGGCGGCGTTGTTCTTTGTCGGGCCGGGCGAGGTGGCGCTCGCGCTCGGGTTGGTGATCCTGGCCAACATCGCCTTCTCGCTCAGCGAGAACATCTGCGCGGCCTTTTTGCCCGAGATCAGCACGCCGGCCAACGTGGGCCGCGTCTCGGGTTATGGGTGGAGCTTCGGGTACTTCGGCGGGTTGTTCAGCCTGATCCTGGCGCTGGTGATCATCCAGAGCGGCGACGGGCGGGTGCCGTGGACCTTCTTGATGACGGGGGCGTTCTTCTTTTTCGCGAGCCTGCCGACGCTCCTGCTGCTGCGCGAGCGGGCGCGTCCGGCCGTGCTCGCCCCGGGGGAAACGGTGGTCGCGCGCGGTTTCGGCCAGCTCGCGCGCATCGTGCACGAGGTGCCGCAGCACCGGACGCTGGCGATTTTCTTTGTGGCGATGACCTTCTACATCGCCGGTCTGATGGCGGTCGTGGGCTTCGCGGCGCTCTATGCGACGGCGGTGGTGGGTATGACGCAGGACGAGATCATCAAGCTCTTCATCGTGCTGCAGCTGGCGGGGGTGGCGGGCGCCTTTGGCTTTGGATTTCTGCAGGACCGCGCCAGTGCGAAACTGGCGCTGACCTTGTCCTTGCTGCTCTGGGTGGCGGTCTGTCTCTGGGCGGCGATGAGCCGGACCAAGACGGAGTTCTTCCTGATCGGCGGCCTCGCGGGCGTGGCGATGGGAGCCTTGCAATCGTCGGGCCGCGCGCTGGTGGCGACACTCACGCCGCCGGGCCGGGCGGGAGAGTTCTTCGGCTACTGGGGCTTCTTCGGAAAACTCGCCGGCGTCATCGGCCCCGTGACCTACGGCTGGCTCATCACGCACATCGGCTACCGCCTCGGCATCGTGGCGGTGGGCGGGTTTTTCCTGGTCGGGCTGCTGATCCTGCTGCCGCTGAAGATAGGGCGCGCGGGGCGCGCCGGTTGAAGTTGGAAGTTTAAGGGATCCCTCTGAGGAGTGGCCACAAGAGGCGCAAAAGGCTCAAGAGGTCCCGGCGGCGCTCGCTGGTTGCGGCTTGGCTGTAGGCCCGGTCCCCTGACCGGGCGCGTCGGGTGAGGGCACCCGGCCTACAGTTGGTTCCGCTACCTTCTTCTGCGCCTTTTGAGCCTTTTTGTGGCCAAGGTCCGGAATTTCGTAATTCCGTCTCCGCGCCCTCTGCGCTCTCCTGTGCAAAATCGGATCGAATCCGTGCAATCCGTGTGATCCGTGGTTAAAAACTCTGCCGTCGGTTCGTCCTTCGTGTCTCTGTGTCTCCGTGGTTCAATCCTTCCGATCCGGTTCACCACAAAGGCACGAAGACGCAAAGGTTCCGAACCAGAGAATTTAACCACGGATTGCACGGATGACACGGATAGGGACCCGAGCCCGCAAACCGGGGATAGGGAACGCTGATCTTCTCTAATCGACGCTGATCCCCAGACCGAGAACGATTACGAGAAAGAGAAAGATCCAAGAAGAAGGATCGCCTACCCACTACTCGCTACCCGCTACCCACCACTGTCTGCCCCCTTCAACCTAAACTTCCGAGCTCAGCGGGGGCGTTTTCCTTGTCGTTCTTGATCTAGATCAAGAACGAGGCGGGTCGCTCATGGACGCCGGGACCCCAATAGGTTGTGGTCAGTTCCGGATGAGCCCACAACCCCTTGAATGTTCGACCTCCGGCGAGTCCTTGGACTTGGCCGCCACATCCACGCCTGTTGTCGTGAAGCGCGATGGACGTCTGGTGGCCTTCGACGAAGGCAAGATCCGCCAGGCGCTTGCGCGTGCCGGCGAGGCGACCCGGGCCTTCGAGGGCACGGTGGCGGCGCGGATTGCCTCCGAGGTGTCGGCGCGCCTGCGCGAGCGTGCCGCGGGAGAGGCGATCGGCATCGAGCAGATTCAGGATGAGGTCGAGGTGGCCTTGTTGCGGGCCGGGCATCTCGTGACCGCGCGGGCCTACATCGTCTACCGCGAGCGCCGGCGGACGGCACGGGCGGAGCAGCGCACTCGGGTCGACGTGGAGTCGTCCATCAACGAATACCTGACCCGGCAGGACTGGCGCGTGAACGCCAACGCCAACCAAGGCTACAGCCTCGGCGGGCTCATTCTCAACGTCTCGGGCAAGGTCACCGCCAACTACTGGCTCAGCCACGTCTATCCGCCCGAAGTCGGCGCCGCGCACCGCAACGGCGACGTGCACCTCCACGACCTCGACATGCTCGCCGGCTACTGCGCGGGCTGGTCGCTGCGCACCTTGCTCACCGAGGGACTCAACGGCGTGCCCGGCAAGGTCGAGGCCGGCCCGCCGAAGCACTTCCACTCGGCCGTGGGACAGATCGTGAATTTCCTCGGCACGTTGCAGAACGAGTGGGCCGGCGCGCAGGCCTTCTCGTCCTTCGACACCTACATGGCGCCGTTCGTGCGGCTGGACCGCATGACATACCCGGAGGTGCGCCAGTGCATCCAGGAGCTCATCTACAACCTCAACGTGCCCTCGCGCTGGGGCACGCAGACGCCCTTCACCAACCTCACCTTCGACTGGGTCTGCCCCGAGGACCTGCGCGCACAGGTGCCCATCGTCGGCGGCCGTGAGGTCGGCTTCACCTACGGCGAGCTGCAGGCGGAGATGGACATGATCAACCGCGCCTACATCGAGATCATGACCGCTGGCGACGCGAAGGGGCGGGTATTCACATTTCCGATACCCACGTACAACATGACGGCGGACTTCCCCTGGGATTCGGAGAACGCCGACCGGCTCTTCGCGATGACGGCGAAGTACGGCCTCCCGTACTTCCAGAACTTCATCAACTCCGAGCTGAAGCCCAACATGATCCGCTCGATGTGCTGCCGGCTGCAGCTCGACCTGCGCGAGTTGCTCAAGCGCGGCAACGGGCTCTTCGGCTCGGCCGAGCAGACGGGTTCTCTTGGCGTCGTGACGATCAACTGCGCCCGCCTCGGTTACCTGCACCGCGGCGACGAGGCGGCGCTCTTCCGCCGGCTCGACGAACTGGCCGAGCTCGGCCGCACGAGCCTTGAGATCAAGCGCAAGACCATCCAGCGGCTGATGGACCAGGGGCTCTTTCCCTTCACGAAGCGTTATCTCGGCACGCTGCGGAACCATTTCTCCACGCTCGGGGTGAACGGCCTCAACGAAATGATCCGCAACTTCAGCGGAGACACCGAGGACATCACGACGCCGGCCGGTCGCGCGCTGGCGCTGCGGTTGCTCGACCGCCTGCGCGGCCTGCTCGCGCGCTTCCAGGAGGAGACCGGCCACATGTACAACCTCGAGGCCACTCCGGCCGAAGGCACGACCTATCGGTTCGCGAAGGAAGACCGCAAGCTCTGGCCCGACATCCTCCAGGCCGGCACGGATGCGAACCCGTACTACACCAACTCTTCGCAGCTGCCCGCCGGCTACACCGACGATCCCTTCGAGGCGCTCGAGCACCAGGACGAGTTGCAGCGCAAATACACCGGCGGCACCGTGCTCCACCTCTACATGGCCCAGCGCCTGACGGACGCGCAGGCCTGCAAGAAACTCGTCCGCCGCGTGCTCGAGCGCTTCTCGCTCCCGTACATCACCATCACGCCGACCTTCTCCATCTGCCCCGAGCACGGCTACCTCGTCGGCGAGCACCGCTTCTGCCCAAAGTGCGACGAGCAGCGCCGCACGGCCAAGCTCGCGGCGCTGCTCGGCACGAACTGAGCAGAAAGTCGGCGACACAGAAGCACCGGTAGGAGCGGCTTTACGCCGCGATGAACACCATCCGCCTGCCCTCACGGCATTGGTCCGCCTATTTCACATCACTGATAATGATTCTTCTTGGATCACAGAGCGCACGGAGCTCCGACACCGAGGCCACAGAGGAGAAATCCTCCAATCCGAACGTTCGGCGTAGCGTTGGTTCGATTGTCATCCGCCGTAAATTTCCCGCACACCGTGTGGCCTCCCGCTGCCTCTGTGTCGGAGCTCCGCGTCCTCTGTGAAACCGGTTTTGGCTGTTTATGTGGTGAAATTCGCGGGTTAGCGCCTGCAAACAATCGCGGCGTAAAGCCGCTCCTACCTTCGAACCCGACCGACCTTTTCACGAGCGAATCTCCCTCCGGAAACGAAACCCAGAAACCCAAAACGAAAGGAAATAACCATGAGCACCGCCACGTTGGAAGCGGCCGCCGTCCGCCCGCCCACCCTCGACGAGATCGTCCTGACCGACGAGGAACGCCAACCCTGTGAAGTCTGGACCCGCGTGATGGGCTACCATCGCCCGGTCTCCAGCTTCAACGTCGGCAAGAAGGGCGAGCACCAGGAGCGGCGCTTCTTCCAGGAGTCCCGTTGCACGGCGCGCCTTTGAATCCGGGAACGGCGGCGGCCGCGGCGGGCCTGCTGATCGGCGGCTGGGAGAAACTCTCCGCCGTCGATTTTCCCGGGCGGCTCGCCGCGGTCGTCTTCTGCCAGGGCTGCGCGTGGCGCTGCGGGTATTGCCACAATCCGCACCTGCTTTCCTTCGCTCCGGTCGCGGCGCCGGCTGCGGACTGGCCGGCGATTCGGCGCTGGCTCGAAGGGCGGCGCGGCCTGCTTGATGCCGTCGTCTTCAGCGGGGGCGAGGCCACGTTGCAGGCCGGCTTGGTGGCGGCCCTGCGCGACGTGCGTGCGCTTGGCTTCGAGACGGGGCTGCACACGGGCGGCCCGGTCCCCGAGCGGCTCGCCGAGGCACTGCCGCACCTCGATTGGGTCGGCTTCGATCTCAAGGCTCCCTTTGCGGCGTACGAGGGCGTCACCGGTCAGCCGCACGGCGCCCGCGCGCGCGAAAGCCTGCGCCGGCTGCTTGCCTCCGCAGTGGCGTACGAGATTCGCACGACCTGGCATCCGGCGTTGCTGTCGGAGGCCGCGTTGGGCGCGATGGCTGACGCCTTGGTCGACGAAGGGGTGGCGGTGTGGGTCCTCCAGCGTTACCGCCCCGAAGGCAGCCTCGACCCCCGCCTCGCGCGCCTGCCCGTCGGTGACCCGCCGTTGGAAGCCTGCCGCCGCCCCGGCCTCCGGGTGGAGGTTCGGTGAAGGCGCGGAGCGCCCGTTGAAGTTCGAAGTTTAAGGTGAAGGGCTCTGATCAGCGTCGATCAGCGCAAATCAGCGTTCCCATTCCCCTCAGCTTTTAACCACGGATTGCACGGATTCGATCCGGGTTTGAACAGGAGGGCAGGGCGGGCGGTGCGCGCCAGTTTAAGTTCGAAGTTTAAGTTTTAGGGGCCGGCTGCCGAACCGCGTTTTGAGCTTCCTCTTCAACTTCAACTTTCAACTTCAACGGGCGGCGCCAGCGGGCGCCCGGTCAGGAGACCGGGCCTGCAGTCTGCGGCCGGTGGCTGCGGGTTTGGAGTGCGGAATCTCGATTCGGCTTCCGACAGGCGACCTCGGTCGCATGCCCCCGTCCGGTGCGGCCGCGCGTCGCGAGAGCCCGGCCTCACCGACGGGCGCGCAATTTTGCGGCGAGCAGGCGGAAAGTGTCGATTCGAACTGCTGCACGAAGACGCGGCCGACATCGTGGCGCGCCCAGTGGGAGAAGACCTCGCAGAGAAAGCGACCGTAGCGTCCGGGCGCGGCGCACTCGGGGGAGACGGCCGCGGCGGCGTCGGGAGGATCGACGAGGTCGTCGGCGGAGGCGGCCGGAGCGGCGTGGTCGAGCCCCCGTGCGACGTCGGGCGGTCGCGGCCGGCGCTCGACGAGCGGAATGAACTGGAGGTGGCGGGCACCGGCCTCGACGAGGAATCGGTAGACGTCCGGTCCGTGGTTCGCGTTGCGCCGGTTGACGACGGTCAGCGTGTTGAAGGCAACGCCGTGGCGGCGCAGGGTGGAGAGCCCCGCGCGCACGCGGCGCCACGTGGGTCGTCCGGCGCGGTCCACGCGGTGCGTGTCGTGCAACAGGGCCGGTCCGTCGAAACTGATGCCGACGAGGAACGCCTGCTCGCGCAGGAACGCGCCCCAGCGGTCGTCGAGCAGCGTCCCATTCGTCTGCAGGGCATTGTGCACGCGACGCCCGGCGGCGTGCGTCTGCTGGAGCGCGACCACGCGGCGGAAGAAGTCGAGACCGAGCAGGGTCGGCTCGCCGCCCTGCCAGGCAAAGTACGTTTCGGCGCCCTCCGGCTGGGCGGCGAGGTAGTCGCGCACGAAGGTTTCGAGCGTGGCGTCGTCCATGCGCGGGATGGGGCGGTCCGGGTAAAGCAGGCGCTCCTTCTCGAGGTAGTAGCAATAGGTGCAGGCGAGGTTGCAGCGGGATCCGGCCGGCTTGGCCATGACGTGAAAGGGGGTGGTCACGGGTCGAAGGGGGTTTGCCCTGGGTTTGTTCGCGGCCAGAATTCTGATGTCCCCATTTGTGCGGTTGGGTGGGCCGGCGTCTTCAACTTTAACTTTCAACTTCAACGGGCGGCGCCTCGCGCGCCCTATTCCACGCGAAAGCCCTCGCGCGGATCATAAGTGATGACATGAAGGCGGTGCGGGCGGGCGTTGATCCTCCCGGACCAGCGCAGTGGCTCGGTGGCCTCACCGGTGAGCACCTCGATCAAGATGTCGGCGGGGCCCTCGGGCAGGAGGCGGCGCCAGACGTCGATGGCGGGGCCGTCGTGGGAGATGCCCTTGGCGGAGTAGCTGCGTTCCTCGACGACTCCGTCGACGGAGAGCCGCACGCGCACCGGCAGGCGCCGGGGTTTTGCGGCGGGGGCGCCGCGCATGTGCACGGGGACGTTGCTTTCGTCGCGCGCGGCGACGGCGGTGACTTCGTGTTCGCCGAAGACCTTGAAGGAGAAAACGAATTCGGGTGCGACGGGTTCGGGATTGGCGACGCGCAGGTGACTGGGTCCGATCGCCGCGGTCATGACGACGGCAAGCACGGCGGCGAGCGCGGCGACACGGCGGGGCGTCCAGGTCGAGCGGACTGCAGGAGGCGGTTCGGCGAAGGCGGCGGCCTCGGCGGCGAGGCGGTCGGGCGCGGACGGATCGAAGTCCAGGACCCGCCAGCCGTCCGGCGCCTCGCCGGCGCGGGCGGGGCGGAAGGCCGGGGCGCGCACGCCGGCGAGACGGTCGGCGATCCAGCGGTTGCCGTCGCGCGCCGCGGCCTCGGCGCGGGCGTCGCGCACGACGAGCACGCGTGAAACGCCGGCGGCGAGCAGACGCTCCACGAACTTCGGCCGCACCCAGCTCGCGGTGGGCACGGGATGCACCTGATAATCCGGCAGGCGGCGGCGCCACGCGGCGAGTTGGAAAAAATCCATGCCGCCGGCCGTGTCGGCGGCGACGAGGGCGACGCGCACGGGTCCGCCGGCGGCGAGGGCTGCTGTCGCTGCAGACTGGATACCGGGTTCGGCGGCCACGGCGTCGTACCACGGCAGGTGCATGGCCTCGGAGTCGCAGGAACCGACGCAGACGGCGCAGCCCACGCAGCGCGCCGGGTCGACCCACGCCTGGTGGCTGAAACGCTTGCCATCGGTGCGCGGCACCATGTGCACGGCGTCAAAGGGGCAGTCCTGCACGCACTGGGTGCAGGCGTGACAGCGGGCGGTTTCGACAACGGTCTGGAAGGCGGCGGAGGGGCGGACGGCCTCGTCGCCTGCTCGCGGCGCGAACCGCCGGCCGAGCAGCCAGGGCACGCCGGCGCCGAGCAGGGCGAGTCCGCCGAGGGCGATCCAGAGTCCGCCCGACTGGAAACGCAGGGCGAGGGCGAGCGGGGTCAGGTACCAGGCGTCGACCGTGAGGTGGGAAACCTTTTCCGCCATGGCCGCGGGGGCGTCGAGCGGGGCGGGCACGAGCGCAGCGGCGAGGCCAAGGGCGAGGCAGAAGGCGGCGGTCAGGCGCCGGCCGGGCAGGAGGCGCACGCGGTTGAGGCGGATCAGGTGCACGACGAGGCCCACGGCGATCAGCAGCGGGAGCAGCATGTGCAGGAAGAAGACGACGAAGAAGAGCAGGCTTGGCACCAGGCGGTCCGCGAGGAAGAGCCGGCTCAGCGGCTCGCCGAAGATGGGCAGCGCATCGAGGAAGCCCATCGAGGTCGTGGCGATCTTCTGCGCAGGCTGGTCCCAGACGAGCCAGAAGCCCGTCCAACCGATGAACCAGACGACGCCGACGAGCCCGATGCCGGAAACCCACGGCAGCCAGCGGGCGCCGGCGAACTTGCGCGCGAAGAACATGCGGCCCGCGTGCACGACGAGGAAGAGCATGACCAGGTCCGAGCTGTAGCGGTGCAGCGCGCGCACCCAGCCGCCGAGCGTCGGGCCGCGCAGGGCCTCGAGGGAGGAGTAGGCGAGGGTGAGGCTCGACGAGTACCAGAAGAGCAGGAGCACGCCGGAAGCGACGGCGACAAGCAGGGCGAGGTTGGCCATGCGCCCGGCCTGGGCGAGCGGATCGGCGTCGGCCGGCAGGAGGCGGGCGAGGACGCCGTCGAGGCGGGCCAGCAGGTTGTCGACCCGCACGAAGACGCGCTCGCCGCGCACGGCGGGGCCGGGCGGCGGTGCGGGGGCGGGTGCATTCATGCGCCGGGCTCCGCGGCCTCCGCCGTGAGGGCGAGCACGGCGGCGCGCAACCAGTCGCGGTGGCGACGGTCGAGATTGAAGCGGTAGGCGATGCGGCCCTCCGCATCGAGCAGGATGAAGAGATTGGCGTGGTCGATCAGCCCGGTCTCCGGGTTGCGGCGCGGGGAGAACTGCAGGTCGCGCAGGAGCGGAGCCATGACGAAGGGGTCGCCGTTGAGGAAGCGGAAGCCCGGATAGTCGAGCCCGTAGGCCTCGGCGACGGCGCCCATGAGTTCGGCGGTGTCGTATTCAGGGTTCAACGACAGGGCGGCGAGCTGGAGGTGCGCCTTCGCCTCCGCGGGCAGGCCGGCGACGAGTTCGTGGATCTGGATGAGGATCTCGGGGCAGCTGGTGGAGCAGAGCGTGTAGACGCCGGTGAGCAGGACGGCCTTGCCGCGGAAGTCCGCGAGGCCGGCGGGGGCGCCGCGGTGGTCGGTGAGGCGGAAGTCCGGCGGAACGATCTGCGTGCGGATGCGTTCGCCCGGGAAGGGCGGGAGGGCGTCGGCCTGCGGGTCGGGCCGGCCGTAGGCGTAAAGCGTCGCGGAGGCGGCGAGGCCCACGGCGAGCCCGGCGGAGGCCGCGCGCAGGAGCTGGGCGCGCGGATGCGGGGCGCCGTGGCGCGGGCGGCAGAAGCGGGCGAGACCGAGGAGGAGCCCGGCGATGAAGGCGGGCTCGGCGAGCATGATGACGACGGCCATCCACTCCATGCCGCCCGTGCGCGGGTCGTAGTTGAAGCACCAGATCTTGAACTCCTCGGAGAAGGCGCTCCACGCGCCCCAGGAAGGCGGCGCGAAGATTACGGCGAGGAGGAAGAGTTCATACACGATCACGGACGTCGTCACGAACACCGCCAGCCCCGGCCCGCTCAGGAAGGCCGCCGCCGCACCGCCGAGGAGGCGCAGGCCACGGACGGCGGGAGAGGCGGCGGGGCGGACGGGTTGGGTGGCGATGGTGTTCATCTGTGGAGTGCTCCCGGTTCACGCGGCCTCAGCGAACGTGCCAGACGTCGGCGAGGGCCTTCCAGTTGGCGAAGTAGTAGACGGCGAAGCAGGCGAGGAAGACGGCCGTGAGCACGATGGTGCCCTTCATGGCCCAGTGGTCGTGGTGGATGGCCTCGCCCGGGGCGTTGGGCAGGGTCTGGGCGACGCCCCAGTCGGCCATCGGCCGGCCGGTGTTGGGCTTGCCGAAGAGCAGGGTGCCCACGCAGAGGACGACGAAGAGCAGGAGGCCGACGACGGCGACGATCGCGCCGATGCCCATCAGTCCGAGGAAGAGGTGGGCGGCCGGGCCGTAGACGCCGGCGTGTTCGATGTCGTGCACGCGTCGGGCGACTCCCAGCGAACCGGCGAAGGACATGCCGAAGGAGACCAGCAGAATGCCGCCGCCGAAGAGCCACGGCTGCAGACGGGCGGCCTTCCGCCAGATGAAGTCGCGGCGGAACATCAGCGGGATCACGTAGAACGCCAGGCCCATGAAGGCGAGGGTCGTGCCGCCGACCACGGTGGCGTGGAAGTGTCCGGTGATGCGCAGCGTATTGTGCGCGATGATGTTGATCTGCTGCGTGCCGAGGGTGACGCCGGTGATGCCGCCGACGAAGCCGAAGATGAGCACGGAGAGCGCGGCGGCGGAGAAGGCCGGGTTGCGCCAGGGCAGGGCGCCGATCCAGCCGAAGAGGCCGCGCATGTGGCCCTTGGCGCGCATGGCCATCTCGACCGAGGCCGGGACGGTGAAGCCGTGGATCATCGAGGCGAGCACGGCGAGGTACATCGCGTAGGAGGTGTTCCAGATCTTCCAGGATGAGCCGACGCCCGGGTCGACGAGCAGGTGGTGGGCGGAGGCGAGGTTGATGAAGAGGATGTAGAGAACGAAGGCGCCGCGGCAGACGGTCTCGTTGACGGGGCGGGCGCCGGTGGCGAGCTGGCCGATCAGGTACCAGACGCTGACCATCGCGCACACGTTGACCTGCTGGGACTGGTGGCCGAGGCCCCACCAGATCATGCGGTACCACATCGGGTCGGGCTGGGCGGTCCAGCCCATGGCGAAGGTAAAGGTCGGGATCATCACGATGGCGCCATGCAGGAGCGTGACGACCGCGATGATGGCCGCGGCGGTGGCGCCGAAGGTGACGAGCGGCACGGAGCCCTCGTAGGTCCGGTCGCGTTTGGCGATGTAGAGCGTGGCGAAGAAGTTGTACACGCCCACGAGCGTGCCGACCGCCATGAGGATGATGCCGAGGTAGAAGAGCGGATGGGCCAGCAGCGGCAGGTAGCTCGTCATGAGCACGTCGGCCTTGCCGTCGAGGATGACGACGTTGGTCATGACGGCGCCGACGATCATCAGGCCGAAGGAGACCCACGCGACCTTCCGGGAGAAGAGCCGGGACTTCAGCGGGACGGTGCAGGCGAAGTAGAGGATCGCGACCTCGAAGAACAGGATCCAGAAGATCAGCATGTTCAGCCCGTGGAAGGTGAGGATGCGGTAGAACCAGTCGACGCGCAGCAGGTGGATTGCCTGCCAGCGGGTGAGCGCGAGCAGAATGGCGGCGATGCCGCCGAGCAGCAGGAAGACGACGGCGGCGACGGCGTTGAGCTTGATGAAGCGCTGGGCGGTCAGGCAGACGCCGAGCCCGGTGGTGTCGCATTTGCGCGCGGCGGCGCCGGGGGCGTCGAGCGACGCGGGAAGGGGGAGCGTGGCGGAGGAGGACATGATCGGTATCCGTTCGATGGTTACAAGGTCGGGCTTACTCCACGATGATCCGGCCGATCATGCGGTCGTGGCCGATGCCGCAGAACTCGTTGCAGACGATGGTGAACTCGCCCGCCGAGGTGGGCGTGAGGGTGAGCACGTGGTCGTAGCCCGGCAGAACCTGGAAGTTCATGTTGAGCGGCTGGAGGGAGAAGCCGTGCTGGAGGTCGGTGGAGGAGAGGTGCAGGCGGTAGGTTTCGCCGCGCCGCAGCTTGAGGATGGGATACCAGGCCCACATGCGGGCGAGGAGGTAGGCGTCGCTGCCCGGGGCGGGCTCGACGACGGGCATGCCGTCGCGCTCGCCGACGGTGTTGGCGGCGACGAAGGCCTCGGTGCGCTCGAAGAACGCGGCCGGGGTGACGGCGTAGGCTTCGCCGCGGCTGTTTTGTTTTCCGCGGAAATGCCAGTAAGGCATCATCAGGCTGAGCACGAAGCACCACAGCAGGGCGACGCCGATCCAGAGTTTTTCGGCGCCCTCGGGCGGGCGGTACCAGTCGCGGGCGGGAAGGGAGAGGCTCATGGATGGGTCCTCAGGGAAGTTGCGCGGCGGGGACGAACAGCAGTTCGATCCAGCCCCACAGGGTGTAGGAGAGCATGGGGATGACGACGCCCAGCACCAGGAGGAGCCAGGGGTTGTCCATCAGGCGTTTGAGGAACGGAGGTTTGGATGCTTCTTTCATGGCGACGCAGGCATGGTTTGGGAGGCGGCGACGGCCGGGGCGCGGCGCCGGGAAAGGAGGGGCGGCAGGACGAGGACGAGGAACCCGAGGCCGGCGGCCGCGGCCAGCAGGCCGCCGGCGCCCATGACGCCGAGGCCGATCTGTTCGCCGAGGGAGCGCACGTGCTGCTCGCCGGCGTAGGTTTTGCGGGCGAGGCCGTAGACGCCGCCGATCGCGAACCCGAGGGCGAAGACGGCCTGGCCGAAGCCGAAGCAGGCGAGCTGCCGGCCGGCGGAGCGCCCGAGACGCGCGAGGTCGGCGCGCAGCGGGGCGACGGCGAGGAAGGCGGCCGTCATGAAGGCGGCGGTGACGCCGCCGAGCGAGGCGTGGTAGTGCGCGGGAATCAGCGTGGTTGACCCGCGGATCATCGCGCCGAGCACGAAGCCAAGCACGGTCAGCCCCGCGCTGGCGGCGAAGCCCGCCCGGGCGGCGCGGGCGAGCGGATCGCCCGAAACGAGGCCGTGACGGCGAAGGTGGCGGAGCGAAAGTCCGAGCACGACAAGGACGACGGGAAAGAGCCCCCAGCGCATGAGCTGAGTGGAGCCCTCGATGTAGGTCCGATGCAGTGCGCCCTGCCAGGACAGCAGCGGCATGACGAAGTGGGGCGCGAGCAGGAGCAGGAAGACGAACCGCGCGGCGCGGGCGGAGAAGAGCGGCCGGCCGGTGGCGCGTTGCAGCAGCCAGAGCCAGACCGCGAGCATGGCGGAGACGTTCGCAACCTGCAGGGCGTGGCCGGCGCCCCAGAAACCGAATTCGAAGTACGTGTGGCGGTCGAGCCCGTCCGGCAGCGCGGCGCGGGCGGAGATCCACGTGGCGAGGGCGATCGCGAGGGCGACGCCGGCGGCTTGCACGCCGACGGCGGCGTCGGGCGGCAGCCCACCCGGCCGCCGCACCGACGGCGCCGTCAGCGTGCGAAAGATGAACGTCAGCGTGCCGGCGAAGAACCAGGCGAGCCCGAGCAGGAAGAGCGGGTGGTCGATGACGGGGATGTAGTTGGCGAGGATCGGGGCGGCGCCGCGCACGCCGCCGCCGGCCACCATCGCCACCACGCCGACGACGGCGGCGACGAAGGCGAAGGCATCGACCGTCGAGGGGCGGCGCGCGGTGCGCAGGGCCCCGAGGGCGGCGACGACGGCGTAGAACCAGACGACGAGCGCGAGGTCGACATGGACGACGAGGCTGCGCTTGAAGAAGAGCGGGTCGTCGATGAGCGCGGACAGCCAGGGGAGGCGGCCCACCACCACCGAAAGGGAGAGCAGACCGGCGAGCAGCAGGCTGCCCACGGCGAGCGTCAGCCACCGGCGCGCGTCGGCCGGAAAGGCCGTGCCGTCGGTCGCGACGGACGCCGCGGCCGGAGCGGCGGCGGGACGCGGCACGGCGACGGGCGGGGCGAAGGAGGCGGCGGGAAAGGACATGGGACGACGGTCCCGGTTATACGCGATCGCGTCCGCGCCGGCCTTGACGTGGATCAAGGGCGGCGCGCGATCCTTCAACTACACTCGGGACCATGATCACCCAAAGTCCCCGGATGGCGCTCGCGGCCGGACTCTGCCCCGCGGGCGCCGTCCCGCTCGCCCGCGCCCTCTTCCTGCTCACCAAGCCGCGACTCGCGTGCTTTTCGATCTTGTCGGGAATGACTGGATACGCCGCAGCCTCGGTCGACGTCGGCTGGCCACGGCTGGCGGCGAGCCTGGCCGGCATCACGCTCGCGGCCGGGGCGGCGCTCGCGCTCAACCAGTGGTGGGAGCGGGACACCGATGCGCGCATGCGGCGCACGGCGGCGCGTCCGCTGCCGGCCGGGCAGGTGACGCCGGCGGTGGCGCTGGCGTGGACGCTGGCGCTGGCGGCGGGCGGGGTTGGCGTGTTGTCCGTGGCGACCGGCATGCTCGCCGGTGCACTCGCCGCCGCGATCATCGTGTTGTACGGACTCGTCTACACGCCCATGAAACGGCGCACGCGTTGGGCGACGGAAGTCGGATCGGTGTCAGGCGCGATGCCGCCCCTGCTCGGCGCGGCGGCGGCGGGCGACGTGCTGGCGCCCGGGGCGTGGGTGCTGGCGGGGATCCTGCTCTTCTGGCAGATGCCGCATTTTTTCGCGATCGGCTGGATGCACCGGGCGGACTACCGGGCGGCTGGCTTTCCGCTGCGCCCGGCGGTGGATGCGACCGGGGGCAACACGGCGGCCTGGTCGCTGGGGCATACGGTGGTGCTGGCGATCGTTTCGCTCCTGCCCTGGGCGGCGGGCCTTGTCGGACCGGCCTACGGCGTCATCGCGCTCGCCGGCGCGGCGGCGATGCTGGTGACGGCGACGCGCTTCCTCACGGACGCGGCGCAACGCGACCGGCGGGCGCGGCAGCTCTTCGTGGCGACGCTCTTCTACCTGCCGCCGGTGATGGCGGCGCTGGCGGCGCGGGTGTAGGGAGGCTTCTTCTCTTTCCTCTTAATCTTTCTCTTTCTCCAAACATCCGTCCGATCGGTCGGATCCGTCGGATCGGAGAAAGAGAAAGATTAAGAGGAAAGAGAAGGAGTTGGGGCTCACGGGGCGACCGTGCCGGCTTTGATGAGCACGAGGGCGTCGGGCTGGACGTGGCGGCGGAGGGCGGCGTTGACCTCTTCGGTCGTGAGGGCGGCGATGCGGTTGGGCAGTTCGTCGGGCCAGGTGACGCCGTAGCCGCGCTGGATGGAGGCAAGCAGGGCGCCGGCCATGCCGCCGGTGGTGGCGAGGGAGACCTGGAAGGTGCCGACGTAGTTGCTCTTCTCGCGCTCGACCTCGTCTGCGGTGACGCCGTCGCGGTGCCACGTCTCGAGTTCGCGCCGCGTGGAGGCGAGGCCCTGGGCGAGCAGGTCGGGGGAGAAGTTGGCGACGATGCGCCAGTCGCCGTCGGAGGACGTGTCGTTCATCACCGCGGCGTAGATGCCGTAGGTGAGTCCCTCGCGGTCGCGCACGTTGGCCATGAGGCGGCCGGTGAAACCGCTGCCGAGGATGTTGGTGCCGACGCGCAGGGCGAGGGTGTCGGCGTCGCGGTAGGCGAGGCCCGTGGGTTGTCCCCAGATCACGGATACGCTCGGCTTGTCGGCCATGAAGACGACCTGTTCGGACGGGGCGGAAGGGCGGGCGGCCGGGGGCGGAGCTTCGGCGGGCGCGCCGCCGGACCAGCCGGCAAAGGCGGTGGCGACCTCGCGCTGGAGGACGGCGGGGTCGAGGTCGCCGACGGCGACGAGGGTGAGGGCGGCCGGGCCGTAGCGGGCGGCGTGAAAGGCGCGCAGGTCGGCGACGGTGGCGCGTTCGACGGCTTCGAGGAAGTCCTCGGTGGACGCCGGGTGGTTGGGATGGCCGGCCGGATAGATGGCGCGGGCGAAGGTCTGTTCCGCGCGGTAGGAGGGGCGCTCGAGGGCGCGGCGGAAATCGCCGGCGAGCTGCTTGCGGACCTTGTCGAGTTCCTCCTCCGGGAAGGCCGGTTCGCGCAGCATCTCGGCGAGCAGGCCGATCACGAGCGGCAGATCCTTGGTGAGGCAGCGGCCGCTGATGGCGAGGTGGGTGCCGTCGACGCGGAAGCTGAGGGTGGCGCCGACGCTTTCGAGTTTTTCGGCGAGGGCGAACTTGTCGTGGCGTCGCGTGCCCTGGTCGAGCATCTCGCCGACGAGCGTGGGGATGGCGACGTTGTGGGCCGGGGCAAAGCGGTCGCCGGCGGGCAGCGAACCGCGCAGGGTGACGACGTTCTTCACGCCGGTCGGGTAGGCGACGAGGTCGAGTCCGGCGACGCGCGTGCGCACGGCCTGCTCGGCGATGGAGGCGGCGCGGGCGAAGGGGACGGCTGCGAGGAGGGCGAGGAGGGAAAGGCGGAAGAGACTCAGGCGAAGGATGGTCATGAGGTGACTGGGATGAGGCGGAGTCGCAGGTCGAAGGTCGGGAGGTCGAAGGTCGTCACCGGCCCGCTCCGCGGGCCACTTTGGGGAGGGTTGGCCCGGATAGTTAACATCATCGATAAAGATTTTTCTTGGGTCACAGAGCACACTGAGCTCCGACACAGAGGCCACAGAGGAGAAATCCTCCGATCCGAACTTTCGGCCACAAAAAGGCGCAAAAAGCTCAAAAACAAGCGGTCGGGATCTCCGGAACGCTTGCGCCTTTTGTGCCTTTTTGTGGCCCAATCCTGTTGATCGATTGTTGGTTGCAGCGGCGCCGCGCGGTGAAACCGGACTTGGCTGTCTTCGTGGTGAAGTCCGCGGGTTAGGGCGTGTCGGACGGTCTGAGGGTTACCTTGGGCCTGGGACATTTGACCTGCGACGGGGGTTTATGGCGTGGGCACGAACCAGCCGGTGGTGCTGCGGTCCTCGAGCAGGTAGGTTTGCGCGACGCGTTGCACGTCGGCGGGGGTGACCTGGGCGATGGCGTCGTCGAAGGTGACGTAGAGGGACCAGTCGCCGCTCGCGATGTACTCGTTGAGGGTGCTGGCCATGGCGAAGGAGCCGTCGCGGCGGTAGGCGGAGTCGGCGAGGGTCTGGTTGATGGCGGCGGCGACCTCGGCGGCGGTGACGCCGTCGGACTTCACGCGGGCGATCTCGGCGAGGACGGCGTTCTCGGCGTCCTGGTGGGCGACGCCCGGGGCAAGGTTGACGTAGATCTGGAGCAGGTGGGGGTCGTGGAATTGTCCGGTGCTGGCGTACACCTGGGTCGCGAGGCTCTTGTCGACGAGGGCGCGGTAGAAGCGGCTGCCTTTGCCGGAGGCGAGGATGGCGTCGAGGATCTGCAAGGCCGGCATGTCGGGGTGGCGGCGGGCGGGCGTCTTGAAGGCGAGGCCGACAACGCCGAGTTCGCCGGCGCGCTTGACGACGACGCGGCGCGGACCGGTCTGATCGGGCTCCTCCGTGTAAGGCTGCGGGATCGGGTGGGGGGCGCGCGGGTGGACGCCGTAGTAGCGGCGCACGAGGCCGAGGGCGGTGGCGGGCTCGAAGTCGCCGATGATCGTCACGGTGGAATTGTCGGGCCAGTAGAACGTGTCGTAGAACTCGCGCAGTTTTTCGATGGGCACATTCTCGATGTCGCTGCGCCAGCCGATGGTGGAGTGGTGGTAGGGGTGGGCGACGTAGGCGGCGGCGACGATCTCCTTGTCGAGGGCCTGGATGGGGTTGTTTTCGCCCATCTCGAATTCGTTGCGCACGACGGTCATTTCAGGGCGGCGGTCTTCTTCGCGCAGCCAGAGGTTGCGCATCCGGTCGGCCTCGATGGCGAGGTAGCCCTCGAGGTGGTCGCGGCCGACGGTGGCGTAGTAGTTGGTGCGGTCGAGCCAGGTGGTGGCGTTGAAGTGGGCACCGACGCGTTCGAGGAATTGGTCGACGCTGTTGCCCTTGTCGCGGTTGTAGGCCGGGGTGCCCTTGAACATGAGGTGTTCGAGCAGGTGGGTGGCGCCCGTCGTGCCGGTCACCTCGTGGCGCGAGCCGACCCGGTAGGTAATCATGAACGTGACCGTGGGCGTGGACGGGTCGGGCAGGAGGAGGACCTGGAGGCCGTTTTGGTCGAGCGTGTACTCGGAGATGCCGCCCAGGGTGCGCACGAACGTGTAGCCCTCGGCCGCGACAGGTGGCGCCGGTGTGGCGGCAAAGGCGGGCAGGGCGAGGAGGACGGGCAAGGCGGAGAAAAGCAGGCGCCGAAGATGCATGTTGCGGGAGGGGGGCTCAGTAGTGGTCCATGACGAACCACATGATCCACGAGAGGGCCAGCGTGTAGGTGCCGGCGACGCCGGCGGCGAAGAGGAGGACGAGGGGATTGGGGCCGATGAGCCAGGCGGCGCCGGCGACGAGGGCATAGCCGAGGACGAGCAGAAAGAGGAAGTCGTTGCGGCGCCGGGTGGAGCGCGGCGGCGGCGGCGTTTCCGGCCCCGGTTCGCGGGTGCGCCCGTCGCGGAGCAGGGCGTAGACGTCGTTGGCGGCGGGGATGGGCGGACGCGGCGCGGGCGGCGGCGTGACGCCGGGGAAGCCGCTGGCGCGGGGCGGTTGGGCGGCGGAGTCGAGGAGGTCGCCGACCTGGATCGGGTTGCCGGCTGCGTCGGTGCGGGGGCCGTCGGGCGGCGGCGTTCTCAACGCATATTTCCTGGGCGGCGGCTCGGAATCCGGAGGCAAGGGCATGGCAGGGCGGAAGCAAATGCTATGCGAGCCCGGCGGTCTTGCCAGCCCCCAGACGAGATTCCCTGATGCGGGGAAGGGGGGAGACAGTAGCGAGTAGCGGGTAGCGGGTAGCGAGTAGTGGGTAGGCGATCCTTCTTCTTGGATCTTTCTCTTAATCTTAATCTTTCTCGTTCTCATTCTCGTTCTGGGGATCGGAGGCGCTGAGTCTTGTCGACTCGCCACCCACTCCTTGCTGCTTTGGTTCCGGCTTCGCCGGGTTGGCGGTTCGCACGGCTTGCGTAGGAGCGGCTTTACGCCGCGATGAAGGCCGTCCGCCAGCCATCGCGGCGTAAAGCCCTCCTGAGGCGGGCAAGCCGCTCCTCTTCACACACCTTTCATCTGGTGAAATATGCGGTAGACAGACGGGGGCGTTCAGCAGAGCCCGGCCTCGGTTAAGGATCTAAGCAGAAGCTTCCTTGGAGTGTGAGGTCGAATCATAATTATTATGCGACGGATCGGCGCTCCGGAAGACTCCCCCATTCGCTTTCGGCCCGCGCTGACCGGAACCCCGTTCGTTTCCCGGCGATGGCGCCGGGGAGAAACCTGACCCACCATGCACCTCCCATCGTTTGCGTCCCGCCTGTTGAAGGCCGGACTGCTCCTCCCCCTCGGCGCCGCCGGCGCCTTTGCCCAGAACGCCGCCAATCCGGCGGAAACGCCCATCGAACTTTCGCCGTTCGAAGTGAGCACGTCGGATGACACCGGCAGCTATGTCGCGTCGGAGTCGATGACCGGATCCCGCGTCGCCGTGAAGATCGTCGACCTGCCGTATACGGTGAACGTGCTCACCAACGAGTTCTTCGAGGACTTCGGATTGTTCGAACTTGCGGACAACATCACGCATGTCGGCAGCTTCACCGGGCTGGACATCGGCGGCGGCTTCACGTTGCGCGGGTTCAGTTCCTCGTCGCAGTTGCGCGACGGCTTCTACCGCCTCGGCCGCTACGGTTCCAGCAACGTTGACCGCATGGAGATCATCAAGGGCTCCAACGCGGCGATCTACGGACGCACCTCGCCCGGAGGCATGGTGAACATGATCTCGAAGCAGCCGAAGGCGCAGGCTTACCAGAAGCTCACGGTCAACATCGGCGACTACGACACGCAGCGCTACACGCTGGAGACGACCGGGCCGTTCTTCCAGAACCGCTTCGGGAAGACGAACTACATCCTGACGCTCTCCCATTACGAAAAGGGCTTCGACATTCCCTTTTCGCTCAATCGCAACCACGAGGCCTACCTCGCGCTGAAGCATACGTTCGCGGACAACTCGAGCCTCTTCCTCTCGGCCGAATACTTCTTCCAGCGCCGCCGCTCGCCCAACTCGGCCGCGCCGCTCGTCATCGACCAGAAGGGCACCTCGACGAACACGGACGACGAGGCCGTCGGCTACGCGAAGGTTCTCACCCAGTACAACGCCTACGGGCTCAACAGCGAACTCAACCGCGGCAACGTCGGCCTCAACGCCGTCTACGACAAGCGGCTCAACTCCACCTGGAGTTTCCGCGCGGCCGGCAACTACTACCGCGCGCGCCGCTGGGACTACAACCAGAACACCGGCTTCGGCACGATCAACATCAACACGACGAACGGCATCATCCAGACCCAGCGCGGGGCCACGCCCAACAAAGGCCTGATCTTCGAGGACGGCGGCGGCGTGCAGGCCGACCTGCTCGCGACCTACTGGCTCGCGAACCGCTCGATCGAAAACCGCACGCTGCTCACGATCGATTTCAACGACTACTACCGTTGGGACCCGACCTGGAATTTCGGCGCCGCCACCAATCCCGACATTGTCGCCTGGAACGCGATCCGCACGATCCGCCTCAACCCCGACTTCACCCCGATCAACCCGATCGAGTACTTTCCGAAACGTTTCGAGTTCAACGGCGAGGAGGTCGTCAGCCGCCTCACCAAGCGCCGCACCACGGTGCTCGGCGGGCTCATCCGCCACCAGTCGGCCTTCATGCAGGGACGCCTGCTGACCTATGCCGGTGCGCGCTTCGACGCCGTGCGTTTCCGCCATCGGGATTTCCGGACGACGATCCAGGGCATCCCGCCCGGCGACATCATCGGCCGCTCCGTGACCGAGTTGAAGCCCAACCTCGGTTTCAACTACAAGCTCACGCCGGCCCTGCGCGCGTTCGTGAACTACAGCGAGAGTTATTTCGTCAATCAGACGGACAATCCCGACGTCATCGCCGAGCAGGATTACAAGTCGGAGATCGCCGACGGCTACGACTACGGCTTCAAGGGCTCGTACTTCAACGACCGCCTCAACTTCACGGTCAGCGGCTTCTATGCGACCCGCAGCAACGTGCGCGTGAGCGAGCTGGTGGAGGAGCCCGAGGGGTCGGGCAACTTCCTCGTCATCAACCGGCGCGACGGCGACCAGCTCGTCCGCGGCTACGAGGCCGACCTCAACTGGCGCGTGACCGACGAGGTGGTCTTCGGCGGCAGCTACGGCAACGTGAACTCGATCTACACGGACTTTGGCTCGGCCAATCCGCTGGCCGTCGGCCGCAAGGTCAACCGCGTCGCGCCGCAAAACGGCAGCCTCTACCTCAAGTACACCGCGCGGAGTGGACGCCTGCGCGGGTTCTCGGGCAACATCGGCGTGACCTACGTCGACGAGACGCCCACCGAGGCGCCCAATGCCGGCGACACCTATGCGACCGTCAACGGCCAGCGCGTGCTCACCCGCACCACCCGCCAGTGGGCGCTCACCGTGCCGTCGTACACGCTCTGGAGCGTCGGCCTGCGTTACAACTACCGGGGCCTGCCCGGCTACGACCAGACCTTCGGCCTCAACGTGAACAACGTCTTCGACCACGATTACCTGAAGGACAATCGCCAGGCGGGCGACCGCCGCGCGGTCTACTTCACGTACTCGATCACGCGCCGCGGCGCCGGCCGCTAGCCCGCAATCTTCACCACATAAACAACCAAAACCGGTTTCACCGCGCGGAGCCGCCGCAACCAACAATCGATCAACAGGATTGGGCCACAAAAAGGCACAAAAGGCGCAAGAACTCCGGAGGTCCTGAGCGCTTCTTTTCGAGCTTTTTGAGCCTATTTGTGGCCGAAAGTTCGGATCGGAGGATTTCTCCCCTGTGGCCTCCATGTCGGAGTTCCGTGCGCTCTGTGATCCAGGATAAATCATCATCGGTGATGTGAAACAAGCGGGCCAGCCTGCGTAGCCATAGTTGGGATACAGGCCGCCGTTCTTCGGGACGGCGGCCTTGTTGCGTCCGGGGCGGCGGGCTTGGGCTTCTCGCCCGAGCCGCTTCACGGGCAAGTTTACCCGCCTGCGGCGGCGCCGGAGACGACCAGGGATGCCCGTGCCACCCGCAACCCCGGCTCCGTGCAAGAATCCGGGCTGCGCCTCGGCGGAAGGCTCCGGGTTTACCGATTGACCCCGGGCCGCCATCCCCTGACCTCTGGCCCTGCCGTCGTTTCCCGTTCACCGCCATGCCCGTACCCGCCGCCAGCAGCCAGCGCATGCCGCACCCCGCCCAGGTGCGGGCGGTGCGGACGCGCCTGCGTCTCTCGATTCGCGACGCCGGGTTGACCGACCTGCGGCACCCGGGCGACGATCATCGCGGGCCGGGCGAGGGCCCGTTCTGGGACATCGAACCGTCCCCGCTCATCATCGACGCCGCCGAGTGGGCGCAGCTCGAGGCCGCGCTCGCCCAGCGGGCCCGCTTCGTCAACGCCCTGCTGGTCGACCTTTATTCGCGCCAGGAGGCGCTCAGGCAGCGCATCGTGCCGCCCGAGGTCGTGTTCGACGATCCCTACTACCGGCGTCCCTGCCGCGGGCTCGAGTCGGCGCGCCACCACCCGGCGACGCTCCTGCGCTTCGACCTCGTCAAGGCGGCCCGCGGCTGGATGTTCGCCGCCACGCACGCCAACACGCCTATCGGGCTGAGCTACGCCGTGCAGAACCGCCGCTTCATGACGCAGGAGGCCACGGAGTTCTACCGGGGGTTGCCCGACTATCAGAGCGTCATCAATTTTCCGCTCCGGCTGCTCGACGCCCTGCACCGGCTGGCGCCGCGCCAGGAGCGGGCGCCCTCGATCGTCGTGCTCACGGCCGGCCCGCTCGACCCGTTCTACTCGGAGCACAGTTTCCTCGCCCGCAAGATGGGCCTGCCGCTCGCGCGCGGCGACGACCTGCTGGTCCTGGACAACGCGGTCTATTTCAAGACGGTCGCCGGACTCGAACGGGTCGACGTCATCTACCGCCGGCTCAACGACGCCTACATCGATCCGGTGGTCTTCTCCACGGATCGGGAAAGCGCGGGCATACCCGGGCTGATGCAGTGCATCCGGGCGGGCAATGTCGCCATCGCCAATGCGATCGGCACGGGCCTGGCCGAGAGCCGCGCCTTCGACCTGCACCTTTCGCGCCTGATGCGCTTTTACCTCGGGGAGGCGCCGCTGCTGCCCTCGATTCCGACCTACACCTGCGGCGACACCGACCAGCTCGACTACATTCTCGAGAACCGCGACCGCCTCGAACTCCGGTCCGTGCACGAACCCCGGCGCACCGAAGACCGCGTCCGCCTGCGGCCGGAGGACCTGCTCGACGAACGCGGCCTCGCCCCGATCGTGCGGCGCAACCCGTACGCCTTCGTCGCCCGGGAGAAAGTCGCGGCCGCCCCGCTCAATCCCGGCGCCCCGAAGTCGCCGCCGTTCCGCCTCAGCGCCTTCGTCCTGTCGCAGGCGCGGCGCGTCGACGTCTTTCCCGGAGGTCTGGCCCGCGTCGGCGGCGACGAGCCGCCCCTCGACCGTGTGGGCGTGACCGCCGACACGCTGGTGCTCTCGCCCACGGACACCGGCGAGGGCGGCGTGGCCGATCTCGAGGAGATCGCCGAGGCGGACATCACGCCGACCGCGCTGGGATCGCGTTCCGCCGAGGGCCTCTTCTGGCTCGGCCGCTACCTCGAGCGGGCGGAGTCCACGGCGCGAATGCTGCTCATCCTCGACGATGTGGCGCTGGAGGAGATCCCGCCGGGCGACCGCCGGCGCTGGCTGCCCGTCTGGCGGGGCCTGCTCGAGGCCACCGGACACACCAAGGAAAAGATCACCGCGCGCGCCCGTCCCCAGGCGGCGTTGTCGTCCGACCTCATGTGGCGCATGACCCTCGAGGCGGGCAGCGCGAGCTCCATCCTCTCCTCCGTGAACGCCGCGCGGGAAAACGCCCGCCAGCTGCGGGACCTTGTGAGCCCGGAGGCCTGGACCGTCCTGACGCGCCTGCAGGGTCAGCTCGACGAACTGGCGCGGCGCAAGCCGGTCCGCCCTCGTCCCGACGAGCGCACGCGCGCCAAACCGGCCTCGCGCGAGGCGATCGAGGCGGTGATCACGGAGGTCAACGCCTTCCTCGGCATCGCGGAGCGCACCATGTTGCACGACGCGGGCTGGCATTTCCTGCGCATGGGGCTGCACCTCGAGCGGGCGATCATGACGTGCTCCGCGCTCCGGCACGTGCTCGGCTCGCACGAACGCAGCACGCACGACCTGCTCACCTACCGCGACAACCCGGAGTTGTCGGCGCTGCTGCGCATGCTCGGTTCGCAGGACGCGTACCGCCGGCTTTACCAGACGCGCAGCCAGCCGCGCTGGGTGGCCCACCTTTTCCTCCGGCAGGCCGGCGCGCCGCGCAGCATCCTGGCGAACGTGCGGCAGATTCGCGAAAGCCTGGAGACGATACGCGGGGAGGTGTCCTCCGGGGAAATGGGGGCGCCGGCGCTGGCCGTGGACGAGGTCATCGAACTGCTCGAAGGGCTGCGGCTCGAGCAGCATTTCAACGGAGGCTCCGGCGTCGAAAGGACGGAAGGGCGGACGCTCGAGGAGATTCTGGCCGGCCTGCTCGACCGGCTGTATGCGCTCCATCCCCTGTTGAGCGACCATCACTTCAGCCACCAGGCGCGGCTCACGCCGGCGGTCGATCAGGTGGAAATGGGCTGGTGAAAACGGCTCGAACGGGCCGCCAGTCCGAAGAGCGCGGGCTTGAGAGCAGGAGCGGCTTTACGCCGCGATGGCAGGCGGACGGTGTTCATCGCGGCGTAAAGCCGCTCTACCTCCGCACCCTTCATCCGGTGAAAGATGCGGGTTAGAAGTTCGCGGTCACTTCGCCTTGCTGGCCGGGGGCGAGTTCGATTTCGCCGAGGCCGGGGCATTCGACTTGGTCGTTCTTGAGGACGCGCAGGCGGACCGGCGAGGTCGCGTCGGCGTTTTCCCAGCGCCACTTGCCGATGGAGACAAACTGGAGGGGCGTGCCGCGGTCGCGGCTCAGGCCCGGACCCTCGCCGCGGACGAAGAGCCGGTTGCCGATGCCGATGTAGGCGGTGACAATCAGCCGCGTGACTCCGTCCGCGGACAGGGAACGCTCGAGTTCGCCGCCCTCGCGGGCGGGTGCTTCGTCCTCGTCGGCGAGCGCCACGGCCGTGTCGGGGGCGGGCGCCTCCTCCACGAGGAAGCCAGGGAGGTCGGGGGATTCGGATGAACGTTCCTTGCGCGGGCGTTTGCGTGCCGCGGCGGCTTTGCCGATGGGAGGAGCCGGCTCGTCGACCTTCGGGGCGACCGCCGGGGCTGGCGGTGTCGACGCGGCGGTTTCGGGCGTGGCGTCTTCGGTGGCGGCCGGCGTCGGTGCCGGGGTGGAGGTCCCGGATTCGCGCGATGCCTCGCCGGCCGGCGGGGTGTCGCGCGGCGGAGCCGGCGTTTCCGGAGCGGCGACAGCAGCGGCGGTCCCGACGGGCGGCGGCGGTTGAGCGTGTCGCCGGGCGCTTCCGGGGGAGGACCGGGGCGGGCCGGCGCCGAGCGAGGCGCGGGCGGCCAAGGCACCGGCGGCGGCGGCGAGGTGCGAGTCGATTTCCGCAAGCACGCGGGCGACGACGTCATCGCCCGCGGCGACCACGGACTGACCGGCGCGGGCGCCGGCCTGGTCAAGAGCAGCCGGGAGGCTTTCGACGGCTTCGCGCAGGGCGGCGAGGTGTTTTTGCAGGCCGGCCTCGGCCTTGGCGAGTTCGGCCACGGTCCGGTGCACCTGGGTGGCGGCGGCCTCGAGCTTCTCGGCCTCCGAGGAGCGCAGGCTGTTGACCTCCTGCGCGAGCGCCTCGTTCTCGGCGACGACGGCCTCGTCCCGCTGTTGGTTGAATTCGTTGATCTTTTCCTGGAGCCGGTGGGGAAGTTGTTCCGCGGCGCGCAGGTTTTTGTGCACGAGCTCCGCGATGGTGTGCAAGCCGGAGGCGGCGACGCCGATCTGTTCGGCGGCGGCCGACGTCGTGCGCGCGAGGGCTTCGAGGGAGTTTTGCCGCTCGGTGAGGGTGGCGTCCTGGTGGCGGGCGTAGTCGACGAGGAAGGGAATGACGGCGAGGACGGCGCCCAAGGCGACGCAGGCGACGACGGCGAGCAGGGCCGGGGTGGAGAGGGGCGACTCGCTGCGCTGGGCGACAACGAAGGCGGTGGCGACGAGCACGCCGTCGCCGATGAGAAAGGGCAGCTTGGGCAATTTCGGGGCCTCGTCGGGAAGTTGCATGGCGCGAGGGCGGCGTTGCCTGAATGTTGAACGCCGGCGAGGCCTTTTTCTCAAGGCAGAAAAGGGTGTTTCCTTCCTGCCGATCCCGGATAACCTCGGGGCGTCGCATGAACTTCGCGCACTTCATCCGCATCGAGCGGGAGGAAAACGGCGTGACCCGGCACATCGTCGTCCACACGCAGGATCCGAAACTTGCGGTCGAACTCTCGCCCGATCGGGACGCGGCGGATCGCAACGGCAAGGGCGTCATCAAGCGAATCCGCGTCCCCAATTCCTGGGCGGGCAACTACTCGCAGTATGGGCGCATCCTTGCGGCGGCGCAGGAGTTCTTCCAGCAGTCGCTGGCCGAACCGGCGGAGAAGAACGAAACCCGCCGCTTCGCGCGGTGACGAACAGGAGTGTCCGCCTTCCGGTACCCAGTCACATGCCCCGGACCTTCTGACCTGTTACCAGCGCCTTACGTCTGGGCCAGCGCACGCCGCAGGGCGTCGGTCACGGCGTCGATCTGGGATTCGGTGAGTTCGGGGTACATCGGGAGGGAAAGAAAGCTGTCCGCGCAAGCCTCGCTGACCGGAAAGTCGCCTCGGCGGTGGCCGAGGGATGTGTATGCCCGTTGAAGATGGACCGGCACCGGATAATGGATGCCGGTGCCGATGCCGTCGGCGGCGAGGCGGGCGGCGAGCGCATCGCGGTCGGGCACGCGGACGGCGAAGATGTGGTAGATGTGCCGGCCGTAGTCCGCCTCGACGGGCAGTGCGACGCCGGGGAGGCCGGCGAGACGTTCGCGGTAGGCGGCGGCGGCGCGCCGCCGGCCGTCGTTGGCGCGGTCGAGGTACTTCAGTTTCACGGACAGCACGGCGGCCTGGATGCCGTCCATCCGGCCGTTCCAACCGATCACGTCGTGGTGGTACTTCCGCTGCTGGCCATGCTCGCGGAACATGGCCAGACGATCGCGCAGGCCCGGGTCGTTCGTGACCACGGCACCGGCTTCGCCCCAGGCTCCGAGATTCTTGCCCGGATAGAAGCTGAACGCGCCGGCGTGACCGAGGGAGCCGGCCCGCCGGCCGCGGTAAAGGGCGCCCTGGGCCTGCGCGGCGTCTTCGACGACGGCGAGGCCGTGCTTTTGGGCGAGGGCGAGGATCGGGTCGAGGTCCGCACACTGACCAAAGAGGTGGACGGGAACGATCGCCCGGGTGCGGGGGGTGAGGGCGGCTTCGATGCGGGCGACGTCGAGGGTGTACGTGTGCGGATCGATGTCGACGAAGACGGGCCGGGCCCCCGCATACGAGATGGCCTCGGCGGTGGCCATGAAGGTCATCGGCACGGTGAGCACCTCGTCGCCCGGACCCACGCCGAGGGCGAGCAGGGCGAACCAGAGGGCGTCCGTGCCGTTTGCCACGCCCGTGCAGAAACGGGTGTCGCAGTAATGCGAATACGCTTCCTCGAACCGGGCGACGAACGGACCGCCGGCGAAGGCGTTGGTATCGACGACCCCGGCGATGGCGGCCATGACCTCGGAGCGGATCGGATCGTGGTGGGCCTTGAGGTCGAGGAAGGGAACGCGCATGGGGCCGGCCGGTGGGTTCACGGGGTGCCGCCGGTCCGGACGATGCGCGCGGGGTTGCCGACGACCGTGGCGCCGGCCGGGACGTCCCTGGTGACGACGGCGCCGGCGCCGACCAGGGCGCCTTCGCCGACGACGAGGCCGCAGAGCAGGGTGGCGCCGGAGCCGATGGAGGCGCCGCGTTTTACCACCGTCGGCAGGCAGGTCCAGTCTTTGTCCGTCTGAAGCGAGCCGTCCGGATTGGTTGCGCGTGGCACGAGGTCGTTTGTGAACATGACACCATGTCCCACGAAAACCTCGTCCTCGAGGGTCACGCCCTCGCAAAGGAAGGAGTGGCTGGAGATCTTGCAGCGCCGGCCGATGCGAACGCCCTTCTGGATTTCGACGAAGGGTCCGATCTTGGTTTCGTCGCCGATCTCGCAGCCGTAGAGGTTGACGAAGCCGTTGATTTTCACGTCCCGGCCGAGCCGGACAGAGGGGGCGATGAGTTGAAGCGGATTCATGCGGCTGAACGCCCGGTGCGGCACGCGGCTAGCGGAAGCTGTCCGGGTTGCCCATCGGGGGGCGAGAACCGGCGGCGCGGGCGGACGGCATGGGCGACATCGAGCCGGGGGGCTTGGGGGGCGCGGGCAGCGGGGAGCGCGTGCCGTTGGCAGGGGGGCGCGCACCGGCGGCGAGTTCGACCGGGGCGCCGTGGCGGTGGATCGAGGTGGAGCAGGCTTCGAGAATCTTGATGACGTCACGGCCGGATTCGGCGGAGGTCAGCGGAGTCCGCCCGGTGCGGATGCAGTCCAGGAAATGCTGGCACTCGGCCTTCAACGGTTCGTCCTGCTTGATGTAGGGGCTGTAGGTGTCGCCATAATGGTAGGCGTAGTGGAACTCCGCGAAGGTGTCGTAGTGCGGCGGACGCTTCACGTGCACGTCGTAAATCTTGATCTTCTCCTGCGGGGCGACGTCGTCGTACACGATCATGCGTTCGCTGCCCACGATGGTCATTTCGCGCACTTTGCGCGGATCGAGCCAGCTGCTTTGGACGATGGCGGAGCGCTCGTTGCTGAAATGCAGGTTCATTGAGGTGACATCCTCGATGCCGGGGGTGATGTGGGCGACGCCGCGGCAGTTCACGCTGAATGGCATCTCTTCCATGATGTAGAGGATGATGGAGAGGTCGTGGGGAGCCAGGTCCCACGTGACGTTGATGTCGGGCTGGAAGAGGCCGAGGTTGAGCCGGCGGGCCGAGATGTAGCGGATTTCGCCGATGTCGTTGTTGTCGATGATCTCCTTGATTTTCCGGACGGCGGGGGAAAAGAGGAAGGTGTGCCCGACCATGAGGATCAGGCCCTGTTTTTTCGCAAGGGAGACGAGTTCCTCGCACTGCTCGACAGAGGCAGCGAGCGGTTTCTCGACCAGGGTGTGCTTGCCCGCAAGCAAGGATGCCTTGGCCATGGCAAAGTGGTGTTTGACCGACGTGGCGACCACGATGGTGTCGAGCTCGCGGTCCGCGACCATGGCCTCGAAACGCTGCTCGCAGTTCAACCCGGGATAGAGTGCGGCCAAGTGCGCAAGGCGGTCGCGATTCACATCGCAGATCGTCTTGAGCGTGCAATCCGGAAGGAAACGGAAGTTGCGAACGAGATTGGGGCCCCAGTATCCGCAGCCGACAACTCCAACGGTCAGGTGCTTCATCTGCGGTAATCGAAGGCCGGGCGCCGGACGCTCAATAGGTGCCGAACGGAGAGCGGCTCCGCACTGTCCGGCGCAAGGCGGGCGTCAGTGCGGGCGCCGACCGCTTGGGGGCGAAGGCGGAGGATTGGCGGCCGATGCGGGTGTCGTTGATCTGCTGAATCAAGGTGCGGGGGGTCAGCAGGATGATGCCGATATCCTTCCAGAAAGCCATCTCCTGGGTGTAGCGGATGTCCAAGCGGATCATTTCCTCGAAGGTGGTGCGATTCTTGCCCGAAACCTGCCATAGGCCGGTGAGTCCTGGGATGGCATCGCAGCGGGCGCGCTGCCAAGGCAGGAATTGCTCGAACTCGGTCGGCAGGCAGGGACGCGGGCCCACGAAACTCATTTCGCCGCGGAGGACGTTGATGATCTGCGGCAACTCGTCGAGTCCGGATGCCCGGAGAAACCAGCCGAACGGTATCAGGCGGGTGTCCCCGCGGGAGTCGAGCTTCGCCATCGGCGCATTCGTGTCGATCAGCTTCCGGGTGTATTCACGATGTACTGACGGGTCGGCGCAGACCGTCATGGTCCGAAATTTGTAGATCTTGAATGGACGCCCCATGTGGCCGATGCGCACTTGCCGGTAAAAGATCGGGCCAGGCGAGCCGAGGCGGGTGACGACCAGCATCACGAGCGCCCCCAGCATCAGGAAGGGCATGGCACCGAGGCAGAGCAGGATGTCGACACCGCGCTTCCAGGCGGGAAGCGGTTGGGCCTGGCGCCCTGCCGGCGCCTGATTTGAAGGGAGAGGGGTGCTCGAACCGCTCACATCCATGACGTCTTGATCGTGCACAATCCTTGCCAGGGAGCCAGCATCCAGTCGCGGGTTGCGGCAAATGCGTAACGCGCATTCCGGGAGAGGGGGGAACTACGCAGGCGGGTTAAAACGGACCTGTTCGGGCCGACGAATCGGTGTAGGCAGCGAGCCGTGACAAAGCGGCCTTCTGGCGCCAGCACATCGGAATCCCGGCGATGCCCTGAGGGGGGTTCCTCAGGGATGGGGACGCTATGGAGGGCGGGAATCGTCATGAATCGGGGCGCGGAGTCTTTTTCGAGGGCATGCGTTTGCAAGTTCATTCAAGATTGTTGCAGGATCCTGACAATCTGGCGGCAAATTGGGGATGGTTCTAATTGCCTGATCGACAATCATAAGCGAGTTTTAAGGGCGATTTGCATCGTTATGAAAAATACATTGCAAGTCCCTAATAAACAGTGACAAAAGCAAAATAGCCCCTATCTTCTTCTTCCCGGGGATTCCGTGAAGGACAGGAAGGGGGAAGCCGTGACAAACTGTTCCTGCTGGTTCAACGCCACAACGTGGTTTGCGCACGGGGGCCCAAATGGGCATTCCCTAATCCGAAGCCAGCGGCGGTGCTAATCCGTATGTTTCACCAGATGATGAAAAGTTTGGAGGTAGGAGCTGCTTTGCGCCGCGATGAACGCCGTCCGCATACCATCGCGGCATAAAGCCGCTTGTCTCCTACGCAGTCGTTGCAAGACGTAACGTCTCAGCCGGCGAAATATGCAGGCCAAATCGCGTCCGCGGGCTTCGGGGCGGGCCGGCGATCCGGACGGACAGGAGGAAGTTGTCTCGGAACCCCATCAATTATTTGTATCATGTTGGCTATTAACATATTGAAATTTTATCGATACATGATACACCAAGTCCATGCGCCAGATCATCGCTGCGGACCCGGACCAAACACTGCTTTTGCCTCCGTGCATGGATGACTGGGTGGGGCCTAGACACCCCGCTCGGTTTATCCGCGAGTTTATCCGTTGCGTGGACCTGCGTACCCTCGGGCTGGATACCTTGAACCGATCGGAGGGCGGTCCGGCTTTTGCCCCTGAACTGCTGGTGGCAGTGTGGCTGTATGGTTATTTTCGCAAGGTGCGTTCGCTGCGCGCACTGGAACTGGCCTGCCAGGAGGAAATGGGATTTTTGTGGCTGACGGGAAACACCCGTCCCGATCACAACGCGCTGTGGCGGTACTGGTCAGGGCATCGCGGGCCGTTGAAGGCCTTGTTCAAGGAGTCCGTGAGACTGGCCGTGAAGATGGATTTGGTCGGCTTTGCGTTGCAGGCCTTGGATGGGACGAAGATCCAGGCCAAGTGCAGTGCCTACGGCTCCTACGACAAAGGGCACCTTGAGAAGCGTCTGGCCGAGCTGGACGAACAGATCGACCAAATGGAGTCGCAGATTGCCGCGGCCGGGATTGAGCCGAGCGTGCAGTTGCCCGAGGCGTTGGAGACCAAGACCGCGTTGCGCGAAAAGATAAGGGCAGCGCTGACCCAGATCGAAGAAGGCTCCTGCCGGCATGCGCATCCCCAGGAGCCCTCCGCCATGCGGATGAAGACGGACAAGGGGATGAAGTTTGGCCATAATGCCCAGGCAATCGCCGACGAGCGGTCCAATGTGGTGGTCGCAGCGGAGCTGGCGGAGCTGCCGACAGATCAGCACGCCCTCATGCCGATGCTCGAGGTCGCCGGACAACTGCGCCGCGAAGTCGACGCCCAAGGGCCGCACCAGCCGCCGCTAACCCAGGCCGATGCAGGTTACGCCACCACCACCCAACTGATGCAGGCCGAGGCGCGGGGTTTGCCGGTGCAAACCCCGCCGCCAACGGGATGGAGCGATCTGAGCACTCCGTACCACACCGCAAAGTTCCACCATGACGCGCAACGCAACGTGGTGATCTGTCCTCAGGGACAGACGTTGCCCTGGATGCGCAGCCGGCAGGTCGGGGAACGCCAGTTCGAAGTGTATCGTAACAACCGGGCATGCGCACAGTGCCCGGTGCGCACCGAATGCACGACCAGCCGCAAAGGCCGCCAGATCGAGATCTGCCAGGCGCGGCCGCATCTGCTCGTCTGGAGCCAGCAATGGCAGGATCCCGCCGTACGCAAATACTACCAGCAAAGGGCAAAGATCATCGAACCGGTCTTCGCCCAGATAAAGCAACAGATGGGCTTCCGGCGATGGACCGTCTCAGGAAAACAAAAAGTACTCGTGCAATGGCGCCTGCTGTGCACCGCCTGGAACCTCAAGGTGATCTTCCGCCACTGGCAGCCAGGATCGATCGCCAAACTCATGGCCCCAGCGAGCCTCCCGGGGTGAGCGCGGGCTCCGCCCGCCCAACTGTAGAACCGGGTTCCGAGACGGCTTCGGAGTGGCCGTCTCCCTAGGCGGCTGCGGGACCCGGATGGAGCGGTTTCTTGCCGAGCCGAGGTGTCTGACGGGAAGCCGGGGACTGTTCGGGTGTGGTTGAACGAACCTCGCTGCCGCTGATCGGAGGAGCAGGCGCTTCCGCATGGAAGCCCGTCTCGTCCTCGTAGCCCACGACCGCCCGCTTCAGGCCGTACGCAAGCGCAAGTGCGCCGCCGGCCAAGGCGAGAAGCAGGATTAGGGTGAAAGCAATCATGGCGTTATAAGCCTAATCGGACAGGCTCGAATGTCAGATACGCCGGTGCGATTCAGGGGCAGACAACACCGGCCCCGACCGCAGCGACCTCCTCCGTATTTCGCTGCGGCCAAGTTGTTAACCAAGATATAGGGAAACGAGCTAACTGTATATAGGGTAAACACCCTAGGGGGTATGCGGGGATTGCAAGCGCCTGTGCTCTTGCCATGCCCAGACCTGCCCAAGGGTCGGTCGCGGGTCAAAAGCCGGAAGGGCCAGGATCGCCGTCCGCTCGTGTTACGGGACGGAAAAATCCGGAGGGGACGCGGTTTGGCTCACCGGGTACGCTTGACTCCCGGTAAAGGCAGGGCTTCGTCCGATTAGCCGCTTAGGATCGCCTTTTCGGAGGATCCTGGCGCGGTGCTTGCTCGGGTAACACCACACCTCTGAACACCATGAACCTGTCTCGTTTCCGCGGCCTTCCCAGGCTCGCCGTGCTCTGCATTCTCTTCGGACTGGGCCTCGCGCCCGTCCTCGCGCAAGTCGTCTCGTCCGGTATGTTTGGTTTGGTTCGCGACACCTCGGGAGCCCCGGTCGCCGGCGCCACCGTCGTCGCGACGCACCAGCCTACCGGCACGGTCTATCGGGCCGTCACCCGGGCGGACGGCCGCTATCAATTCGGCTCCATGGTGGTGGGCGGACCCTACGTGGTGACCGTCGATGCGGCGGGCCTTAAGCCGACCCAGCGCACGGGGGTGACGACGGCGCTCGGCGCGGACATTGAGGTGAGCCTTTCGCTCGAGCGCGACACCGGTTCGGTGGTCACGATGGAACGCTTCACGGTCGAGGCTGCGAGCAACGAGCTCGACGGCGGTGCCATGGGGGCCGGTTCCCTGCTCGATGCGGACCGTTTGTCGTCCAAGCCTTCCTCGCAGCGCTCGCTGGCCGACCTGATCAGCGCCTCGCCGCTCGTCAACATGCGCGCCAACGCCATCGGCGACCGCGAGGAGTCGCAGCTCAACGCGGTCGGCCAGAATGCCCGCTACAACTCGATCTCGATCGATGGCGCCAAGATCAACGATCAGTTCGGCCTGAACATGACGGGCCTGGCGTCGTTCTTCAATCCGCTCTCCGTCGACACCCTCGAGCAGCTGTCCGTGCAGGTCTCGCCCTACGACATCCGCCAGGCCGGCTTCACCGGTGCGGCCGTCAACGCGGTCACCAAGAGCGGCACGAACCGCTTCGGCGGCTCCGCCTACTACATCTGGGGCGGCGACTCCCTCTTGGGCCTGCAGATGCAGGGCGAGGACATCGCGACGCTCAAGGGCACCGGCCGCAAGGTCGTGCCGAAGCTCGAGCGCACGACGCAGGGTTTCACCTTCGGAGGCCCCATCCTGCGCAACCGGCTCTTCTTCTTCCTGAACTACGAGGAGTTCGAGCGCCTCTCGGCGCCGGCCGCCCCCGGCCTGCTGGCCGACAACAGCGAGGACATGTCGGCCTTCGTGTCGCGACTTTCCCAATACAACACGGCCTCCGGCCAGTCGATCAACTGGGGCGACCCCATCACCGGAACGACCTTCGCCAACCGGGCCTTCGACGAAAAGAAGCTGGCGAAGATCGACTGGAACATCAACCGCGACCACCGCCTGTCGGTCCGCTATTCCACCACCGAGGGCGGCATTCCCCAGCTCGGCAAGTACCAGAACACGAACGTGCCGAACAGCATCGCGAACACCCCGCCCGGCAACCAGCCGAACTCGAGCGGCGCGACCGCGCTCAGCACCCACATCTACACGCAGGAGCGCATCGAGGAGGTCTGGGCCGGCCAGCTCTTCAGCCAGTGGACGCCCAGCTTCCGCACCGAGTTGAAATACTCCCAGACGAGCCAGGAGCAGGACACCCCGCTCTCCGTCATCGCCCCGGAGATCGTCGTCTACGGCGTGCGCGGCACCGACCGCAACGGCAACGCCATCAACGACGCCGCCTACGTGGCCGGCACGGAGTTCTCCCGCCACGGCAACGCCATTTACGTGGACAGCAAGAGCTACTCGCTGAGCGGCGACTACAACTTCCGTAACTTCATCCTCACGGCGGGCTACGACCGCGAGGAGTCCGACTTCCTCAATCTCTTCCGTCAGGGCTCCTTCGGCACAGTGGTTTTCCGCAACCTTGCGGACTTCCTCGCCGACCGCCCCGCCGACATCCGCCGCAACGCCTACGATCCCAATGCGCGCGGCACCGCGGCGGACATCTCGGACTTCGCCAGCAACGCCCTCTTCGCCCAGGCCCGCTGGGACGTCAGCCCCCGCCTCACCCTGCAGGCCGGCGTGCGCTACGAGTTCGTGGAGAGCGACAAGACGCCGCCCTTCAACCAGAATTTCCTCGATGTCACAGGCTTCAACAACACCTACACGCTCGACGGAGCCACCCAGGTGTCGCCCCGCGTGAGCTTCAACTACGCGGCCAACGACGACCGTTCCGTCCAGTTCCGCGGCGGCTTCGGTCACTTCTCCGGCCGCACGCCCTGGGTGTTCTTCTCGAACTCGTTCAACGCCCCCGGCGTCGGCGACTTCCAGATCATCAATTCCTCCCCGTCCCAGGGCGCCTTCACCGAGTACCTGCGCAACTTCGATCCGGAGAACCCGATCGGCACGGGCACGGACAATCCGAGTCTCCGCCGCTCGGTCAACTGGGTCGACGACGGCATCAAGCTGCCCGCCGTCTGGCGCGGCAACCTCGCGGTGGACGTCCGCCTGCCGGTTCTGGATTCGACGCTCTCCTTCGAGTACGTGCACACGATCGTCGACGAGACGTTCTTCATCACCAACGAGAACCTCCGTCCGACCGGCACGTTCGGCGCCGACGGGCGCCGCCGCTTCTCGGGCAATCCCAGTTCCACGGCGAACGCGCTCTATCCGCAGTACACGGACCTCTATCGCCTGCGCAACGCCTCCGGCGGCGAGTCGCGCTACTTCACCGCCATGTGGGACCGGCCGATGAAGAACCGCTGGAGCGCCAACGTCTCCTACGTGCGCGGCCGCGCCACGGAGGTGCAGGCCTTCGGCCAGACGACCGCCAGCGGCCAGTGGCAGCGCAACGTCGTCTTCAACCAGGGCGAGGTCGAGGTCGGCACCGCCGACACCGAGGTCAAGGACCGTATCCAGTTCTCGTATACGCGGGAGTTCGAGTTCGTGAAGAACTGGAAGACCCGCGCGACGATCTACTACGAGGGCCGCACGGGCGACCCCTACAGCTGGGTTTACAGCTCGGACCTCAACGGCGACGGCAGCAACGCGACGTCGACCGCGAACGACCTCGTGGCCGTGCCCTCCGGACTCGACGATCCCCGCTTCGACTTCTCGGCGATGCCGGCCGCGCAGCTCCAGGCCTACCTCGACTTCTTCGCCACCAGCGAACTGGCGGTCTACGCCGGCGGGATCGCCCCGAAGAATGCCTTCACGCTCCCCTGGCTCAACCGCCTCGACCTCAAGTTCACCCAGGACATCCCGCTCTATGCGCCCTCGCGCTTCGAGGTGAAGCCTTCGCTCGAGCTCTTCCTGGACTTCATCAACTTCGGCGCCTTCCTCAGCGAGGACTTCTTTGGCTACTTCCTCGAGACCCCGCAGAAGCATTTCGGGTCCGAACAGTTCCGCCGTATGCGCGTGAACGGGGCTGTCGCCTACGGTCCGGACGGCCGCATCCGCCCGACCACCTTCACCGGCGCAGACAGCCTCGTGTTCGAAAATTCGCAGTCCCGCTGGAAGATCCAGATTGGCGCCCGCCTGCGCTTCTGAGCGCGCAGGCAACGCCTTGGGCAGACCAAGGGCCGGTCGGCGGAACGTCCGCCGACCGGCCTTTTTTTCTGCCGCGCAAGACGCGGCGGACGATGCGATTGCATTTGCATCTCCGCAGGTCGTTACTTAGTTAGGCGCCTAATTATCTGCCGTACGATGGTTTCCGACTTCTCCATCGGTCCGGCGGCACGGATGGCCGTGGCCTGGTTTCCGACCCTACTTCATGAACTTCCGATCGCTTCCCGCCGCCTTGCTGTGGGCCGTCGCCTTGGTGCCGACGGACCGGGCGGCCGCGCATGAGCAGAACCTCTGGCCGCTGCGGGTGGTGCGTCACGACGCGGAAGGCGTGCGTGTGGAGGAGTCGGGCCTCGGTCCCTTCGCTTTCGAGCGGCCCGCGACCCCCGCGGTGCCGGGGGCCGCGGGGCTGCGTCCGTTCTACGTCGAGAAGCGTGCCGCCGGCGGCCGGCTCGAGGAGGCGCATGTGCTGTATCCGCTTTTCTCCTACCGCGCCGCGCCGGGGTCGGAACGGTGGAGCGCCCTCAACCTGGTCATCCGCACCCGTGCGGAGGCGGCGCCCGACACGCTCGACGTCTGGCCGGTGTACTTTTCGCGCGACACCGGGGAGGCCGCCACCTCGTACCGCGCGTTCTTCCCGCTCCACGGCACCGTGCGGCAGCGTTTCGGGCAGGACCGGTTTTCGTGGACGCTCTTCCCCCTGTACGGTCGGTGGGAGAAGCGCGGCGCGGTCACCACCACGGCGCCCTGGCCCTTCGTCAAGGTGCTGCGCGGCGACGGCCACAAAGGCTTCGAGCTCTGGCCGCTCTTCGGCCGCCGCGGAAAGGAGGGCGCGTATCGCGAGCAGTTCTGGCTCTGGCCGCTCGTCTACAAGAACGAGAAATTCGAAGGCGCCGTCCGCACCGGCGAGAATCTGGGCGTCCTGCCCTTCTATCACCGCGATGTCCGGCCGGGCTACCGCAGCGAGTCCTTCGGCGCGCCCTTCTTCGGCTACGTCGACCGCACGGAGCCCTACCGGTATCGGGCCCAGCACTACTTCTGGCCCTTCTGGGTGCGGGGCCGGGGCGACGACCGCCACATCGAGCGCTGGGCGCCCCTCTACACGCATTCGCGCGTCAAGGGCGTCGACAAGACCTGGATCGCCTGGCCGCTCTGGCGGCGCGCGACCTGGACGGAGGCCGGGCTGGACCACGAGCGGCGCCAGTTCCTGTATTTCCTCTACAACGACACGCTCCAGCGCAGCGCGATCCGGCCGGAGCTGCCGGGCGCGCGGAAGACGCATCTCTGGCCCCTGCTCAGCCACTGGGACAACGGGGCCGGCCGCCGCCAGACTCAGCTCCTCAGCCCCTTCGAGGTCTTCTTCCCCCACAACGAACCCGTCCGCCAGGCCTGGTCGCCGCTCTTCGCCCTCTACCGCCACGACACCCGCGGCGACGGCGAGGTGCGCCACTCCCTGCTGTGGGACGCGGTGACCTACCGCCGGCACGACGAGGGGCGCCGGCGCGCCTTTCATCTCGGACCGCTCTTTGGCGCGGAGACGGGGCCCGACGGCCGCCGTTTCGCCCTTGGCGCCGGCCTGGTCGGGTTCGAGCGGCGTGCCGGCGCGGGCTGGCGGCTCTTTTTCGGCGAATTCTCCCGCCGCGACTCCCGGGAAGCGGCCGTCTCTCCATGATCAAACGCATCAACGACTATCTCGAAGGCTTCGGCAGCGGGCTGATCCTCGCCACGCGCGCCTTTGCGACGCTGCCGAGCGCGCCGCGCATTCTCAAGCGCACGACGGAGCATGCCTTCCTGAGCGGGTACACCTCGCTCCCGATCGTGACGATCCTGTGCTTCTTCATCGGCGCCGTGCTCGCCCTGCAGACCGGCATCAGCATGCGCGACTTCGGTGCGAAGCAGTTCATCGGCGTGCTCGTCGGCGAGGCCATGGCCCGGGAACTCGGCCCCGTCATGGTCTCCATCCTGCTCGCCGGCCGCGTGGGCAGCGCCGTCACGGCCGAGCTTGCCTCCATGAAGGTCTACCAGGAGGTCGACGCCCTCGTCACGATGAACATCCCGCCGGAACGGATGCTCGTCCTGCCCCGCCTGCTCGCCGTCCTGCTCGTCATGCCGGTGCTCACCATCATCGGCAACGTGATCGGCTGGCTCGGCGGCGCCGTGGTCTGCCACTATGTGCCCTTCATCGGCGTCAGCCCCGAACTGTATTTCCAAAGCATGAAGCTGAGCCTGACGGTCGACGACGTCATGGACGGCCTCATCAAGGCCGAGATCTTCGGCTTCGTGGTCATGCTCATCGCGTGCAACACGGGCCTGCGCACGCGCGGCGGCCCGCGGGAGATCGGCTTCGCCGTCACCCGCTCCGTCGTCTACTCGCTGATCAGCATTCTCACGCTCGATTACTTCATCACCAAGGCCCTCGCGTGACCGCCATGACCCGGAAACCCAAGACCGTCCTTCAGCGCGACGACCGCAGCGCCGTCTCGGTCGGCGTGGAGGGCCTCGCCAAGAGCTACGGCCCGCAGCAGGTGCTCGCCGACATCACCCTCGACGTGAAGCCGGGCGAGATCTTCGTCATCATGGGCCCGAGCGGCTCCGGCAAGAGCGTGCTGCTCCGACACATCGCCGGGCTCGAGGCGCCCACGGCCGGCAAGGTCACGATCAACGGGTACGATCCCCGCGACCCCGACACGCGCGACCGGTTCGCCCTCGCCCTGGTCTTCCAGTCGGGCGCGCTCTTCAACTCGCTCAGCGTCTACGACAACCTCGCGCTCTATCCGATGGAGCACCGCATCTGCCCGAAGAAGGAGATCCGCGACCGCGTGATGCGCGCCCTGCGCATCCTCTCCATCGAGAACGCCGCGCAGAAGTTTCCCTCGGAACTCTCGGGCGGCATGAAGAAGCGCGTGGCCATCGCCCGCGCCCTCGTGATGGAGCCGCAGCTCCTGCTCTACGACGAGCCGACCAGCGAACTCGACCCGGTGATGAGCGCCACCATCGCCGAGATCATCGCGACGCTGAAGGAGGAGTACACCGTGACCAGCATCGTCGTCTCCCACGACCGCGAGCTTTCGCTGACCATCGCAGACCGCGTCGCCATCCTGCATCAGGGCCGCCTGCTCGCCCTGCAGACGCCCGGCGACCTGCGCCGCAGCGACAACCCGGTCGTGACCGACTTCCTCAACCCGCGGATCGACGTCCGCAACCCCCGTTTCAAGACCCTGGAGTCCAACCATGAATAACGCACAAATGTCGGCCCGCGTGGGCCTCTTCTTCCTCGTCGGCCTCGCGCTCGTCTGGGTGACCTACGAGTCGCTGAGCAGCAGCAAGCTGAACAGCAAGAACGCCTACACGCTCGTGGCGCGCTTCCAGAACCTCAAGGAACTCAAGGCCGGCGACGACGTGCGCATGGCGGGCGTGAAGATCGGCGTCGTCCAGGGCACGCGCCTGAGTGGCCGTCAGGCCGAGGCGGTCCTCCTCATCGAGCAGGGCACGAAGGTCGCCCGCGACGCCAAGGCGATGATCGCCATGGCCGGATTGCTGGGCAGCAACTACGTCTCGCTCGATCTTGGCGGGGCCGATACGGGCTATCTCGAGGACGGCGACACGATCGCCTCGGTGGATACGCCCGACTTCAACGCGATGATGTCCCAGCTAGGCGACATCGGGCGCAAGATCGACGACGCCCTCGGCCAGTTCTCCGGCGCCCTGGGCGGCGAGAAAGGCGGCGGGCTCTTCGCGAAGGTCGAACAGCTCGTCGACGAGAATCAAGCGCGCATCGGCGAGATCACCTCGAACCTGCAGGACATCACCGGCAAGGTGAACCGCGGCGAGGGCACGCTCGGCCGGCTCGTCAACGATCCCGCCGGCTACGAACGCCTGCTCGCCGCCGCCGACGAGATCAAGGCCGCCGCCAACGAGACGAAGACCTTTGTCGCGGGCGCCCAGGGCCTGATCGATCAGGTCAAGAGCGGCCAGGGCACGCTCGGCACGCTGCTTTACGACGAAGAAGCTGCGAACAACATCAAGGTTGCGAGCCGCAACCTCCGCGAGATTTCCGACAAGTTGAACCAGGGCGAGGGCACGCTCGGCAAGCTGATCAACGACGAGAGCCTCTTCCTCGATGCGCAGAGCACGTTGCGGAAGGTCGACCGGGCCGTCGACGGTCTCGCCGACCAGGGGCCGATCACGGCGGTCGGCGCGGCTGCGAACGCGCTCTTCTGAACGTGCGGAGCGCCCTGGCCGGGCGCGCCCGCCGTCGTCATTCCGGTTGCGCGGCCCCGGCCCGGAAGACGCGTGCGGTGGGTTGGCGGGAGCCTTTGCCAAACTGCCGGCGCAGCTCCCACCCCGGCGGCGTGAGGGGAATCTCCCCCGGGGCTTCGAAGACGACCAGGACGCCGGGTTTGCCGGCGAGGAAACGGCGCAAGCGCGCGAAGAGCGTCGGGGCGACGACGGGAATGACGTCGTAGGGCGGATCGATGAAGACCAGGTCCGGTTCCTCGCCGGCGACGGGTTCCCAGGCGAGGGCGTCCATGGCGTGCACGGCGAGGCTCGCGGCCGGGCGCCCGGCGCTCCGGGCCACCGCCTCCACGTTCCCGTGCAGGCAGGCAAGGGCCTTGGGATTCTTTTCGACGAACACGCCGCCGGCCGCACCGCGGCTGAAGGCCTCCAGGCCGTAGGCGCCGCTCCCGGCAAAAAGGTCGGCGAAGCGCGCGCCGGGCAGCCAGGCGGCCAGGCTCGAGAAGACGGCCTGCCGCAGCCCGTCCGTGGCCGGACGGACGGCATCGCCTTTCGGCACCCGCAGGGGAATGCCCCGCGCTTCGCCTCCACTGATCCGCATGACGTCGAGCAAGGGGAGGAGCCGCGCGCCGCGCAAGCGGAAGGAAGGACGGGCTACCGGCAACGTGCCAGGGCCGCGACGACCGCAGTTTCCGTGCGGAGCACGCGGCGACCGAGATGGACGAGGGAGAAGCCGGCGGCGCGGAGCGCCGTGCGGTCGTCGCCGTCCCAGCCGCGTTCCGGGCCGAGGGCGAGGACGAGCGGAGGCGAGAGGTCGGAGGCCGGGCGCGTGCCGAGGGGCTCGGCGGCCTCGTAGAGATCGAGGGCAAAGCGGGTCGCCGTGGCGGGCAGGCGGGAAAGGGCTTCGCCCAGCGTCAGGTTCCACGTGACCTCGGGCAGGAAGGTGTCGAAGGCCTGTTCGGCGCCGGCGATCGTGTGGCGGCGCCATTCGCCGGAACTCCACAACGAACTGGCGGCGTAGTTGGGATCGCTGCGGGCGGTGCGGACGAAGTGCAGGACGGTCGCGCCCAAGGTGGTGGCGTCGCGCAGAATGTCGCGGGCGGTCTGCGGGCGGGGCAGGCCGACGAGCACGATGACCGGTGGCGGCGCGGGAGGAGGAGCTTCCCAGGCGAACGACAGCGTCAAGGCCTCTTCCTCGATCGCGACCAGCGTGGCCTTGCCACGCGGGCCGTCGATCAGGCCGGCATCGAAGGAGTCTCCCTCGCGGCGGCCCAGCACGCGGAGGATGTGGCGGGCGCGAGCGTCGGTGCGGGGCAGGGGGAGTGCGGTTTCCTCGGCGGAGAAGAGGATGAGGTTCACGGGCGCGGGTTCGTCGCGAGGAGGGAGCGCAGGCGTTCGCAGTGCTGGAGAAGCCCCTCGGCCCCGGCGCGCTTGAGCACGGGTGCGGCGGCCATGAGTTCGATGCGGGCGGCCTCGCGGTCGCCCTGGTCGGCGAGCAACCCGGCGAGGCGGCAGCGGAACTGGGCGGCAACGAGGGGAGCGTTGATTGTCTGGCAGGTGCGGATGGCGTTGCGGAAGTGCTGGAGGGCCTCGGGCAGGCGACCCTCGGCGGCGGCGAGTTCGGCGCGGGCGCGGCCGAGCAGGGCCTGGAGGGCCGGCGTGGAGGTGAGGTCGGGCGCGGCCTCGAGTTCGGCCACGGCCTGGCGGGCCGCGTCGAGTTGTCCGCCGGCGGCGGCGGCAATGGCGTGATAGGCGAGGGCCTGTCCGCGCTTGGAGCGGCAGGACCAGGCGTTCTCGGCTAGGGATTGGGCGAGCAGCCGTGCAGCGGCGACGGCATCGCCCTCGGCGAGGCGAAGCAGGGCGATGTGGAAGTGAGCCTCGTAGCCCAGTTCGTTGGCGCGCCGGAACGCCGCCTCGGCCTCGGCGAACGCGCCGCGGGCGACGAGAATGTCGCCGAGTACCTGCCAGGCTTCGCCTTCCGCCCACGGGGCCTGCCGGGCGAGGTTGGCGATGGTGGCGCGGATCTCGCGTTCGGCCTCCTCGAGTTCGCCGCGAAGGGTGAGCACCTCGGAGCGGTGCATCTGGCAAAGGCCCGGATAGCCGGCGGTGCCCTTGTTGACGCACCAGCGGGTGAACTGTTCGGTCCATTGCGTGGCGCGCTGCCAGTCGGCGCGGGTCATGCAGCTGAAGATGACGCCGCAATAGACCAGCCCGCCGGCCCACGGACTGAGGTTGGCGGAGGCGACGGAGGCGGCGGCCTCGTCGAGGGCGGCCAGGCCTTCGCGAACGTGGCCGAGGTAGAGGTTGGCCTCGCCGCAGTGCACGAGGCCGAGCCCTTCGAGGTCGGGGTCGCCGAAAGCCTCGCCGGCGTCGCGCGCGCGGCGACCCAGTTCGAGGGCGGATTCGATATCGTTTTCCATCAGGGCCATGCGGGCGCCGAGGAAGTCGAGGTAGCCCTTCTCGCGGCAGGGCGGTTCGTGCTCCAGCAGCCGGGCGGCGCGGTGCGACCAGCCCTTGGCCAGGGCGGTCTCGCGCCATTCGAGCCGCAGCAGGGCGATGAGCACGGCGACCCAGCCCGCGCGCCGGCGGTCCCCGCGCATGGTGAAGGCAGCCGCGGCTTCTTCGAGGGGGCCGATGGCCTCCTGGGGGCGGCCGGCGCATTGGGCGGCGTGGGCCCAGCGTTGCAGATCTTCGCCCTCGAGACCGTCCACGCGGTCGATCGCCTCGTAGCGCGCCATCGCGGCGTCCCAGTTGCCGGCCTCGTAGGCGGCGCGGGCCGCGGCCAGTTCCGGTGAGGCGGGGGCGGGGTTCTCCGCCGGGAGCCCCGGTCCCACTGCGCCGGCGGCCTCCGCGCAGAAACGATATCCTTGACGCGAATACGTGCGGATCGCGTTCTCCGCGCCCGCCTCCTCGAGGGCGTGGCGTGCGAGGCTCACCGCCCGCTGGAGCGAGCCGTCGGCGACGGTGACGTCGGGCCAGACTGCGTCGAGCAGCTCGTCCTTGGACACGACCCGGTCGCGGTTCCGCGCGAGGTAGACGAGCACGTCGAAGACCCGCGGCTGGAGGGTGAGCGCACGGCCGCCGGCGCGCACCTCGCGGGCGTCCTCGTCGATCTCGAAGGTGGCGAAACGGTGGGTCATCGGCGGGCGGGCAGGCGAATCCGTCCGAGACTGATAAGGAAATGATCAGCCGGCGGAAAGGACTTTTACGGGCGGGTTTCGCTATCGTGGCGCTTGTCAACGGCGCGTCCGCCCCGGCGGAGGCGCCCCTCTGCAACCCTTGATCCCGAACCCCCCATGAACACCTATGTCATCCTCCGTCGGAACGGTTGGAGCACCGCCCCCGACCTGGAAAAAGCCGCCGCCCGCTCGCTGCGGGTCGGCACCGAAGCCCTGCGCGACCGCGTGCGCTGGCTTCGATCCTATGTGGTCCGCGAGCCGGGCGGCCGGCTCGGCACGGTCTGCGTCTACAAAGGCACCGACGCCGCCTCGATCCGCGAGCACGCGGAACGGGCCGGTCTGCCCTGCGACGACATCATTCCGGTGACCGAAACCGTCATCATCAACGAGGACCCGGTCCCGGCGGCCGCGGCGGCGTTCGCGCTGTCGTCCTTCTAAACCTCCCCCTGCCTCCGTCTTCGACTCTTCTCAAAAATGAACACCACCACATCCTCTCCCTCCCTGCTCAAGCGCTCCGCCGTGCTTGCCTACGGTCTTGCGGTCTATGCGCTTTTCTTCGCGACCTTCTGCTATGCCGCCGGCTTCGTCGGCAACTTCCTCGTGCCGAAATCGATGGACGGCCCGGCCACCGACCCGTTCGGGCTGGCACTGGCCGTCAACGCTGCGCTGCTCGGCCTCTTTGCCGTGCAGCACAGCGCGATGGCGCGGCCGGTCTTCAAGCGCTGGCTGGCTCGTTTCGTTCCCGAGGCGGCCGAGCGCAGTACCTACGTGCTGATGTCGTCCCTCGCGCTGATTCTCCTCTTCTGGCAATGGCGGCCGATGGGCGGAACCGTCTGGAGCCTGTCGCATCCGCTGGGTATCGGAATCATGCATACCGGCTTCGCCTTCGGCTGGCTGCTCGTGCTCGTCACGACCTTCCTCATCAACCATTTCGACCTCTTCGGTCTGCGGCAGACGTGGAAGTACTTCCGCGGGGTCCCGTACCGTCCGCTGCGCTTCGTGACGCCCGGACCCTACAAACTGGTCCGGCACCCGCTGTACGTCGGCTGGCTGTGCGCGTTCTGGTTCACGCCGACGATGACGGCGGCGCACCTCGTGTTCGCGCTGGCGACGACCGCGTACATCCTCGTGGCGATCCGGCTGGAGGAGCGCGACCTGGTGGACATCCACGGGCGCGATTACGTCGAGTACCGGAAGCGGACGCCGATGCTGATCCCCGGCGCGAAGTGAACCGACCGCTCCGGGACGGCGCTTCGGCGTTGAGCCCGGAGCCGGCGGCGGGTTCGCTCGCGCGATGTTTCCGCTTTGGGATTCGCAGCCGCGCCGGCGTCGTCCGGCGCTCACGCTTTGCCTGGTCGCCGCAAACCTGGCGGTCTTCGCCTGGGAAGTGGGTCTGTTGCTGACGGACGGGCGGGCGCTGGAAGGGTTCCTGCGGGAGCACGCCCTGATTCCGGCGCGGCTGGTGGCGGAGTGGCGGGAGCCGTCGGCCTGGCTGACGATCGGAAGCGCGATGTTCCTGCACGGCAGCGGGGCGCACGTGCTGGGGAACGTCTGGTTCCTTTGGATCTTCGGCGGGGCGGTCGAGAACCGGCTCGGGGCCGGCCGGTTCTTCCTGCTCTATTTCGGGTCGGGGGTGGCCGCGGCCGCCTTGCAGTTTGCGACCGATCCGGGTTCGACGATTCCGATGATCGGGGCGAGCGGGGCGGTCTCCGGCGTGCTCGGTGCCTACTTCCGGCTCTTTCCCCGTGCGTGGGTGGTGGCCTTGGTGCCGTGGATCGTGCCGATCGTGCCGCTGCCGGCGGTGGTGTTTCTGGTGCTCTGGTTCCTGCTGCAGACCGTACAGGGCGTCGGAGCCCTGCTCGACGGGGCGGTCAGCGGCGTCGCGTGGTGGGCCCACATTGGCGGCTTCCTCGCAGGGGCGCTGTGGAAACCGCGAGGCGTGCGCGGGCGGGGCGCGCGATAGTCCGCAAATTTCACCAGATGAAATCGTGTAGGAGTAGAAGCGGCTTTACACCGCGATGAAGGCTGCCACCTGCCATCGCGGCGTAAAGCCGCTCCTGCCTCGTGGACGCAGCGTGCAGCCGCCTGGCTGGGACCGGACCTGCACAAAAAAGGGCGCAGGGGATGCCTGCGCCCACGTTTGGGTTCTGAAGGCCAGGTGGCCTTCAGCTCAGCGTCACGCCGCGCGCCTTGGCGGCGCGGAGGAGGGCGTCCGCCATGTCCGAAGGCGTTTCCGCCACCTCGATGCCGCACTCCTTGAAGACGGCGATCTTGGCGGCGGCGGTGTCCTCGGCGCCGCCGACGATGGCGCCGGCGTGGCCCATGCGGCGTCCCGCCGGGGCGGTCGCACCCGCGATGAAGCCGGCGACCGGCTTCTGGCAGTTCGCCTTGATCCAGCGGGCGGCCTCGACCTCGGCGTTGCCGCCGATCTCGCCGATGAGGATGATGCCGTGGGTGTCGGGGTCCTCGTTGAAGAGCTTGATCACGTCGAGGTGGGAGGTGCCGTTGACCGGATCGCCGCCGATGCCGACGGAGGTCGACTGGCCGATGCCCTTCGAGGTCAGTTGGAAGACGGCCTCGTAGGTGAGGGTGCCTGAACGCGAGACGACGCCGACGTGGCCCTTCTTGTGGATGTAGCCCGGGGCGATGCCGATGCGGCAGCCGCCCTTCGAGCCCTCGCCGGTGCCCGGCGTGACGAGGCCGGGGCAGTTGGGTCCGACCAGGCGGGTCTTCGAGCCGCTCATGGCGCGCTTCACGCGGATCATGTCCTTGATCGGGATGCCCTCGGTGATGCAGACGGCGAGGTCAAGGCCGGCGTCGACGCATTCGAGGATGGCGTCGCCCGCGAAGGGCGGGGGCACGAAGATGGCGGAGACGGTGGCGCCGGTGGCCTTGGCGGCCTCGTGAACGCTGTTGAAGATCGGCACCCTCTTGCCGGCGTGCTCGAAGAACTGGCCGCCTTTGCCGGGTGTGACGCCGGCAACCACCTGGGTGCCGTAGTCGAGGGAGAGCTGGGCGTGCTTGCCGCCGAAGGCGCCGGTGATGCCCTGGATGAGGATCTTGGTTTCGGGCGTGATGAGAATGCTCATTGTGTGAAAGTGATTTTAACGCGGGGTCGCAGAGGTACGGAGAGGGCGTCAGGACAACGTGTATTCCTGCTTCTCAGCTTCTCTGCGTTGAAGGTTTCTTGGAATCAGGCGACGAGCTTCACGATCTTCTGGGCGGCGTCGGCCATGGTGTCGCCGCTGACGAGGGTGAGGCCGGATTCGGCGAGGGTCTTCTTGCCGGCGGCGACGTTGTTGCCCTCGAGGCGGACGACCAGAGGCAGTTTGAGGCCGACTTCCTTGACGGCTTCGACGATGCCCTCGGCGATGACGTTGCAGTCCATGATGCCGCCGAAGATGTTGACGAAGA